>Ga0208624_1000021_pt1 | contig 97257 bp, 92 predicted proteins | sample Knorr_S23_td_DCM_FD_185607 | JGI IMG/M metagenome (GOLD analysis project Ga0208624, IMG submission 185607) | Marine microbial communities from Southern Atlantic Ocean transect - Knorr_S23_td_DCM_ad_71m_LV_A (SPAdes) (version 2) | ecosystem: Environmental > Aquatic > Marine > Oceanic | place... | reverse complement strand
ACGGCACGGAAGAACTGCTCAATACGTTCCATGACAAGCGTCACCGGATGCAGTGCACCGGTGTCAGACTCACGACCCGGCAACGTGACATCAATCGCTTCTGCTTCGAGTTGAGCGTTGATCTCTGCTGACTGCAACGCATCCTTGCGAGTCTCGAGCGCTGAATTGAATGCGTCGCGCGCCTTGTTGATTTCCGCACCGGCAGCAGGACGTTCATTGGCCGGGAGCTGCCCGAGTCCTTTTAACAGACTCGTGATTTCGCCTTTCTTGCCAGCGTACTGAACCCGAACATCGTCAAGTGTATTCAGATTACTCGATGCCGAAACAGCCTCGAGCGCTGAAGAAAGGATACTCTCCAGATCTGACATATATAGCACTACCGATTGAACAACGTCAGGCTGCGAGTGCGCTCTTTGCTTTCTCCGCAAGGGCAGCAAAAGCCTCTTTTTCGTGGATCGCCAGATCGGCCAGAACACGTCGATCGATTTCGATGTTCTGTTTCTTCAGGCCATTGATCATTCGGCTATAGGAAATACCATGCTCCCGGGCGGCAGCATTGATCCTTTGAATCCAAAGACCGCGGAACATGCGTTTTCGCACCTTACGATCCCGGTACGCATATTGACCGGCCTTCGTGACCGCCTGTTTGGCGACGCGAAACACTCGCGATCGAGCACCGTAGTAACCCTTCGCCTGTTTCAGTACTTTTTTGTGTCGACGTCGTGCAGTGACGCCGCGTTTTACGCGAGGCATTCAAAAATCTCCTGTCTGATTCAGGCGGGCTAGTGGCCCATCATCCGTCGAATGAGCGGGACGTCGGCTGGCGCAATGTCTTTCATCGCACGCAGATGTCTTTTTCGCTTCGTCGACTTCTTGGTCAGAATGTGATTTCTGAACGATTGTCGGTGCTTATAGCCCTTCCCGGTTTTTTTGAACCGCTTGGTCGCACCGCGACTGATTTTCAGTTTCGGCATTACAATACTCCGCATTCGCAACGATATTTCGATGCTGTGTTTTAGTTATGTGGCGAGAATGTGTGGCGACTGCGTAAAACCGCACCCAAAAAGTTACTGCTCGCTAGCCACCTCGGGTTCCTCCACCTTTCGTGCAGCTGGAGTCGTCCCCTTCTTCTTACCAAGCGGAGCCAACACCATGGTCATTTGACGACCTTCCATCTTTGGAAATAGCTCCACCGAACCGATTTCTGCAAGATCCGTCTCAATACGCTTGAGCAGTTCCAGTCCGAGTTCTTGGTGCGCCATTTCGCGACCGCGAAATCGCATTGTGACCTTGGCCTTGTCTCCATCGCTGAGGAAGCGTGTCAGGTTGCGTAGTTTGACCTGGTAATCTCCCTCGTCCGTCCCAGGACGAAACTTCATCTCCTTGACCTGAGTACGCCGCTGATTTTTCTTTGCGGCGGCCCGCTCTTTCTTGGCTTCGAAGATATGTTTACCGTAGTCCATCACCTTGCAGACTGCGGGACTGGCTTGTGGCGCAATTTCAACCAGATCCATACTGGCGTTACTCGCCGTTTGACGCGCTTCACCGATCGACACAACGCCAACCTGCTCGCCATCAGCACCAATCAGACGTACTGTGGATGCATCGATTTCCTCGTTGATCCGGTACTTTTTCGACTCGCCCTTCTTGATCCTATCGTCTCCTACGGAACGGGAGGGCGATTATAGACCCAAAATCAGCCATTTCGACCCTTTTTTGCTGTAACTCAATCAAAAATAGCCAAATTGTGATCCATCATCGCTATTTCCAAGCCCCCACGCACCTTTTGCGCGGGCGTTCCATATAACCTGCTTCCTGCTCTGAATGTTGTCATGCTCCACGAGCGTACAACCTGAATTGAATGACAAGCGAACAAGGAGTGGTAGGAACGCTCGGGTTCGAACCGAGGACCTCTGCCTTGTCGAGGCAGCGCTCTAACCAACTGAGCTACGCTCCTAAAGAATCGACCTGCTTCAGGCCCAACTTGTAGGTTAGCGTACTCGGTAATCCAGACTCAACCGAACCTTGAAACCTTTTCAATACAACTTTAGATATTACCCACAAACTGCTGTCGCAGTTCCTCGATCTGATCACGCAACTTCGCCGCTTCCTCAAAATGAAGGTTCTTCGCTTCCTCGAACATCTCTTTTTCGAGGTTTACAATTTGCTTTTCAAGATCCTCCTGATTAAGCACATTGGTTTGGTATCCTTTCTTCTCTTCGCTCACACGCGATCGTTTCTTACCACGTGCGACTGCATCGCGAGCCCCTTCCATGATGTCTGGAACCGCACGTTTCACGCTCACTGGAACGATATTATTCACGCTGTTGTGCACGACCTGTTTCTTGCGGCGTCGATCGGTCTCATCTATGGCACGTTGCATGGAATCGGTAATCTTGTCTGCATACATCACCGCTTTGCCGTTCAGGTTTCGCGCAGCCCGACCAATCGTTTGAATAAGCGAACGGTCCGAGCGCAAAAAACCTTCCTTATCCGCATCCAGAATAGCCACCAGCGACACTTCAGGCATATCTAAGCCTTCCCGGAGGAGGTTGATGCCAACCAATACATCGAATTCACCTAGGCGCAGATCCCGGATGATCTCAACCCGCTCAACAGTATCGATATCTGAGTGCAGATAACGAACTCGAACACCGTGCTCGTCCAGGTATTCCGTCAGGTCCTCGGCCATACGCTTTGTCAGCGTCGTCACTAGGACGCGTTCCTCTTTCTCGACACGCAATCTGATCTCACCCAGCAGGTCATCCACCTGTGTCTGCGCTGGTCGCACCTCAAGCTCGGGGTCAATTAATCCAGTCGGTCGCACAACCTGATCAACCACCTGATCCGCGCGTTCATTCTCATATGGACCAGGTGTCGCGCTCACAAAGATAGCTTGCGGCGCACGCGCTTCCCATTCATCAAATCGTAAAGGCCGATTGTCAAGCGCGGACGGCAACCTGAAACCGTATTCCACCAACGTCTCTTTCCTGGATCGGTCCCCTTTGTACATTGCACCGATTTGCGGCACCCCCACGTGTGACTCGTCAATCACCAGTAAGGCATCTTCCGGCAGATAGTCATAGAGCGTTGGCGGTGCCTCACCTGGCGCACGACCTGATAAGTATCGTGAGTAGTTCTCGATACCATTGCAGTAGCCCAATTCACGAATCATCTCAAGATCAAATCGGGTCCGTTGTTCGAGACGTTGAGCCTCGATCAGTTTATTCGCATCTTTGAGCTGTCGAAGTCGCTCGTTGAGTTCGTCCCGAATTTGACCCAACGCGTTATCGATCGTCTCTCGTGGCGTTACATAGTGGGATTTGGGGAATATGGTGACCCGAGGGACTTTTCGGATCACTTCTCCGGTCAATGGGTCGAAGTAGGACAACGCCTCGATCTCATCGTCGAACAGTTCAACACGAATGGCGTCACGGTCGGACTCGGCGGGAAATATGTCAATGACGTCCCCACGCACACGGTAGCTGGCTCGACGCAGTTCCATTTCGTTGCGGGTATACTGCAATTCCGCAAGACGCCTTAGGATCGCACGCTGATCAATGTGATCGCCTCGATCCAAATGCATCACCATCTTCAGATATGCACCGGGATCACCCAAACCGTAGATGGAGGATACTGAGGAGACAACAATGGCGTCACGCCTCTGAAGGAGTGCTTTTGTCGCAGACAGGCGCATCTGCTCAATGTGTTCGTTGATAGCCGCGTCTTTCTCTATGTACGTGTCCGAAGCTGGGACATAGGCCTCAGGCTGGTAATAGTCGTAATAAGACACAAAATACTCGACTGAGTTACGTGGGAAGAATTCTTTGAACTCGCCATACAGTTGGGCCGCCAGAGTTTTGTTGGGTGCCATGACCAACGTGGGACGCTGAATCGCTTCTATGACGTTGGCAATGGTAAATGTCTTGCCAGAGCCGGTCACGCCCAAGAGTGTCTGCGATGCCAGGCCCGACTGGATTCCCTCAATAAGCTGACTAATCGCCATTGGTTGGTCACCAGCCGGTTCATAGTCAGCCTGAACCTTGAATGCTTCTGCTTCCATCGGTACATTCTACTCCCGACGGATTCCAGCGTCAGCACACATCTGATTGACCCCCTGTTGGCGGGTGGATACAATCGCCAGCTTCTGAGATCCCCGATAGCTCAGTTGGTAGAGCAAATGACTGTTAATCATTGGGTCCCTGGTTCGAGCCCAGGTCGGGGAGCCAGATTCCTACCGAATGCTGATCCCATGTATCAACACCGTTGTTGTTCTCCTTTTTGGTCCATAACAGAGAGGCTTTCGATTGTCTGAAATCACTCAAAAAGATGAGATTGATCTCAAGGATCTTTTAAGGGCCATTATCCGGACCCGCGTAGTTCTCGTGGTTGCTTTACTGGTCGTGACCGCGTTGTTCTGGACCACCCTGATCGGCTTAAGTGCGTCCGCGCCCCCGACAAGTACCCATACATTGAATATCTACCTGACATTTGACGGTGCAACAGAAGGTACCTATCCCAACGAAACAGAATATCGACCATATGACATTATTGCGCCTGTTATTCTGAATCGGGTTTACGATGACAGTCCTCTAGCCAACTACGTGGAACGAGATGACTTCGTTAGTGGATTCACAGTTGTTCCCTATGCACCTGACCAGGAACTGATTCGTTCGAAATACAGATTGGACACGGATGGACTAAGTCAAGTGGAAATCGAGAATCTTCAGGAACAGCTCAGAAACGAGCTCAACCAATCTGCTTCGACAGCTGCAACCATCAGCTTCACAACAACCAACAGTAACATCCCAGGAAACGTACTACACGATGCGCTTCGGAACATCCCCGAAAGCTGGGCTGAACACATGGTTTCAAACTTGGGTGTGTTGAATTACGAAAGAACCATCTACTCGTCTGAGGTCGTAGATACCGAACTCGTCGAGCAGATAGACTATCTGATCGCTTTCGAGATCATCCGTGAAAAGATTCGACTGCTACGCGCAAACATAACCGCGATAGAAAAGTTACCCGGTGGCAGAATCGTCCGAGACGATGAATCGGGACTGTCCACCCCCGACCTTGAACGCGCCATCTTCGACATGGAGCAGTACCAAATCAAACCCTTGGTGACACCCATACGCAATCTCGGACTCGCCAAGAACAAGGACGCGCTCAATCTTTACTTTGATGATCAGCTCAAAGAACTTGCACGGAGTCGTGAGCTAGCTGAAAAGAAGAAGAAGAACCTGGCGGATGCATACAATACGTATGTCAACAATCAGATAGAAACGGCCGGAACAAGACCTGCCACTGCGACACAGGGCACTGTCATGCCTCAGTTTGGTACTGAGTTCTTAGACCGAATCATGGATCTTACCGACGAAGGAAAGGACCTCCGGTTCCGTCAGGATCTGACTAACCAACAGGTAACCCTTTCCGATGGGCTTTCAGAAATAGAAACCGAGATCACCAGGATTTCCGAGATTTTGGCTGCGCTGAACGCCAATCCTCAGGGAGAAGATAGAACGTTAAACACTTTCAGCGAGGCGCAGCTAAGCGAGGGGCTACGGGAAATTACCAATAAACTAATAATCTATTTTGATGTGTCGACCAGAATCTACGAGACAGTCAGTGTCGAGTCACTTGGGGTGGAATCCACAATGTTCCGTTTTGTGGATGCTGAGGTTTTCAACCGCACCGAGGATGGCGTCCTCAACATGAACAACCTGAAGCTCTTCGCCATCGTATTGTTCCTCACCCTTGTGACCGTTGTTCCAGTCACTATGGCCAGACATGCTCTCAAGGAAGGAGCGTAACCAACGGAGCAAGCCCGATGACCAAATGCTGAAGATTGTTGTAATCGATGAGAGGTGGTCGCCTATTCCAGAAACCACCCTCTCTCCCCGTATTGGGCGAACCTACTCCACCACAATCCTCTGCTGACTCTTCTCAACGTTGGGCTCGCCAATACCGCGAAACGCGGTCAATTCATCAGCTGAATTATACCGTCCGTTCTCCTGTCGATAGATCACAGTTGCTTCGGCGCGTTTCAGGCCTACACCATCGGGCATTGCCGTGAGCGCCTCGGCTTCAACATCGTTAATCTTGACGATGTTAGCAGCCTAAGCGTCATACGCTGATACCGAATGCCCAAGCCCCAACAGCATGGCCACCACACAAACCAATACAAAGTTCTTCAGATTCATCGCACTCTTCCTCAAGTGATTCGTAGTTGATTGCTCACAACGCGCCGGGAGAAGGTTTATTCGTTGCAGGGATAGAGGGTCAGTGGGTCGACCGGAACAGGTCAGGCACGTCATTGTAGTGTGGCGAGGAGGCTCTATTCCCCTTCCAGTCCAAAGATCGGACGCACAGAACCCCATTCATGGCAACTGGGGCACTGCCACCGCAACGCCTTCCCATCAAAACCGCAATCCTGGCAACGGTACGCCGGTTTATCGGCGACCAATGCTTCTGCAAAACTACGCAGGATCGACAGGTTTTCACGCGCGACACCGTCCGTATTGTCCATGTGTAGATCGATCAATTGCGACAACCCTCGAATCGTCGGATTCCGTTTGAGATGATTCGCAATCAGGCGCGACATGCCGTGGTCACCCAGCTCTTCGCGCTGCAACCTCGCGAGCTCCAACACAATTGAAATGGCCGGGACTGTTTCCAAACTTTCGGTCAGATGCTGCTGTAAATCCTCGACGGGCAGCGAACCTCTCTCATAGGCTTCCCGAAGATTAGACAACGAGGCGGGGACATGCACGGGATCCTGCTCGCGGATGCGCTCGAGTACCCGTGCGCATTCCTCATAGCGTTCCTGGGCTAGGTACAATTCACCGGCGACCAGGCTCGCCCGTGCATTGCTGTTGTCGTAACCCATCGCCGAAGTCACCTGCAAGTGAGCGTCTTCAAGCCCTCCCTTGGCGAGGCTTTGTTCCGCTAGTTCACAGTAGTAATGCGAGATTCGATGGTCGTACGCAATACCGTCATCACCGGTTGCCAGGTCTCGCGCGACCGAGATGGCTCGCAACCATTGTCGTTCACGTTCATGGATTTGTAGCAGCAGTCTCAACGATTCTCTGCGCGCTTGATGGTCTAGTGACAACTTGAGCAGCAGATCTTCAGCGCGATCCAATAAACCTGCCAACAGAAAGTCCTGAGCTAACTCCAGCTGCGTATGGAGAACAACACCAGCGTCAAGGTCTGGTCGCTTCAGAATGTTCTCATGAACTTCCACAGCTTTTTCCAGCTCACCTCGCCTACGCAACAAACCGGCCAGTGCAAAGTGGGTCTCCAACGTTCCCGGGTTGACTTCAAGCGATTCGATCAAGGACGACCCTGCAAGCTCCGGGCGATCATTGAGCAAATGATTCAGACTCTCGTAATACTGAACATCCGCCGCGCCACCGTCAGAGGCTGAGAAGCCCCGACGGCCAAGCCACCAGCCGCAACCGATCGCGACGACAAGCAAGATATAGATGTGCCAGGATTCCATGTCATGTTCATCCAAACGTGAATGCCTATGTGTGACTGATTATCGACTAAAGGTTTCGATTCCAGCAGCGAAACCACTGGAGATAAAATGAAAATCATCCGCCAATAATGTGAACAGTCAGGCAGTGTGATCTCACACGGGCGATTGAGGTGGTGATTGTGCCAACTTCTGGTCGTCCTGGCGGTTAGCCTTATTTGCCTGACGTACCTGGTTTCGCAGGCCGATAGTCGTGAGATATCCGAACATCGATGAGAATAGCCAACCTGCCAGGAAAGACCCTAGTAACCACCACGCAACGGGTAGTGCTCCTGATTCCAAATCGAGAAATTTCAGCGTCACAGGATCGCTGTTGTCACTCGCCGCGACTAGCACGATGACGAATACAATCCCAGCAAAAAGTCTAAGCAATGACTGTTTGAATAGGGCCATATCCGGTCCTCTATGCTGCTGTGATGAAAATAACGGGCTCAGAAACCCCGGTTGGATGATGATTCAGTTCCTTCTGAGTAGTCACCATTTGATGATGACTCGGAAGAGACGTCAAAGGTCTGTTCCGCCTGCAGGCTCAAGTTGACTCTGTCGCGAAGTTCCTTCCCGGGCTTAAAGTGAGGGACGTATTTTCCCGCTAATTGAACCTTGTCTCCAGTCTTGGGATTTCGGCCCATTCTCGCTGCACGATAGTGTAGCGAGAATGATCCGAATCCTCTGATCTCGATACGATCACCTTCAGCCAGAGCATCTGCCATATGATCCAGCATCGTCTTAATGGCCAGCTCAACATCCTTCGCAGACAACTGTGTTTGTACAGTGGCGATACGCTCGATCAGTTCAGATTTGGTCATGTGACCATCCTAGTCGTCATTCTGATCCATCTGCTGCTTAATCAGATCACCCACTGTCGTCGGTTTCACATCAACATCGCGTTCACGATGCTCGCGAACAGCCTCTTGTTCGTCCGCCATATCCTTAGCCTTGACTGAGACACCCAGACTTCGAGTCTTACGATCGACACTGATGATCTTCACTTCAATGCTGTCACCCAGCGTCAGCGCATTTCTGGCATCTTCGACCCGATCCACGCTGATCTCTGATGCTCGTAGGACACCATCAACTTCCTCTGCGAGTTCAATCACCGCCTGTTTAGCGTCAACCTCACGAACGACACCGGTCACGATTGAACCACGATCATTGACGGCCACATAGTTGGCAAACGGATCTTCTTCCAATTGCTTCAGGCCCAAGGAAATCCGCTCACGTTCAGCGTCGATGGACAGCACCATGGCTTCAATCTCATCACCTTTGGTGAAACGACGCACCGCCAGGTCTCCCGGCTCGGTCCATGAGATGTCCGACAGGTGCACCAATCCGTCGATGTTGCCATCGAGACCAATAAAGATACCGAAGTCGGTGATCGACTTGATGTAGCCACGAATGTTGTCACCCTTGCCATGCAACGCTGCGAATTCTTCCCACGGGTTACCCATGCATTGTTTGATACCCAGTGAAATACGACGGCGTTCCTCATCGATATCGAGGACCATCACCTCAACCTCATCGCCGACCTGCACCACCTTGGACGGATGGATGTTGCGGTTGGTCCAGTCCATTTCGGACACGTGCACCAGACCCTCGACGCCCTCTTCCAGTTCTGCAAAGCAACCATAATCAGTGAGGTTGGTGACCTTCGCCATGGTTCGGGTGTTCTCCGGATATCGACGTGTAATTTCAACCCAGGGATCCTCACCCAGCTGTTTGAGACCCAAGGAGACACGATTCCGTTCGCGGTCGAACTTAAGAACCTTGACATCAACCTCATCACCCACTGCGACGATTTCACTCGGATGCTTGATTCGCTTCCACGCCATGTCTGTAATGTGCAATAAGCCGTCAACACCTCCCAGATCAACAAACGCGCCGTAGTCGGTCAGGTTTTTCACAATACCTTTGATCTGTTGACCTTCCTGCAGGCTTTTCAACAGCGCTTCACGTTCAGCACTATTTTCTTCTTCAAGAACGGCCCTTCTCGAAACCACGACGTTGTTTCGTTTCGGATCGAGCTTGATGACCTTGAATTCGAGTTCCTTACCTTCCAGGTGATCCGCATCACGTTGCGGTCGCACATCGACAAGTGATCCGGGCAAAAATGCACGAATATCGAAGATTTCAACGGTAAAGCCACCTTTGACACGGCCACTGATCGTGCCTTTGATCATCTCTTGCGAGGTATGGACGTTCTCCAGCAATTGCCAGGTTTCGGCTCGTTTGGCTTTCTCCCTGGATAGCCGGGTCTCACCCCAGCCATCATCGACGGCATCCATCGCCACCTGAACGGTGTCGCCAATGGAAACATCTATTTCACCTTTTTCGTTGACAAACTGGGCTCTGGGTATGATGCCCTCTGTTTTCAGTCCCGCGTGGACTGTCACCCAGTCGCTGTCGATATCGACCACGGTGCCGGATACGATAGATCCGACTTTCATGTTGAGGTCTTTCAGGCTTTCTTCGAAAAGCTCTGCAAAACTCTCAGTTACTGCTTCACTCATTAAGTCATCTCTCCTGATACACAGAACCATCTTCAACAAATAATGTCCGATGTACCGATCTTTCTCTGCCCTCCTGATTCTCTCCCCGCGCAATTCGCAAAAACATTCGCAAATAAGTGCAGCTGAGAACAAACATAGGCAGGCCTATTGATTAATGCAGAAAGGTGCTAATGTTCATTAGCAGTCACCTATCTGCCGTTTACCTTCTCCCAGAAGCGAGACAGCACCGAGACGGCCTATGCCCGGACTATAGTCGTTTATACGCCAGCACCAGTACCGCGTCGACAACATCATCGATCGACATGTCGGTACTATCTATGACAACAGCGTCCGAAGCAGCTCGGAGTGGAGCAACCTCACGGCTACGATCACGCCCATCCCGATCCTGAATGCTTCGCAAGAGGGCCGCCAAGTTAACACTAAGACCCTTATGTTTCAACTGCTTATGACGCCTTTCAGCCCTCGCCTCCGCGCTCGCGGTCAGGAAAATCTTAACTGGCGCATCGGGGAACACCACGGTCCCCATGTCTCTGCCATCAGCCACTAGACCAGGATCGCGCCGAAAACTGAGCTGCAAATCCTTTAACGCGGCCCTGACCGAAGCCATGGGAGCCACTCGAGACGCATGGACGCCCGCCTCGTCGGTCCGGATTTCAGCGCTCACATTCGTGCCGTCCAGAAAAACATCAAGCGGGTCATCTAAACGTTTGGATCCTGCAAACCTTATATCCAGCGAGGGGACAAGCTTTGCGACAGAACTTTCGTCATTGAGGTCCAGACCTTGTTGAGCTGCTGCAAGCCCCACGAGCCGGTACAGGGCGCCGCTGTCCAGGATGTGGAAGCCGAGCGCCCCCGCCGTCCGATACGTAATGGTGCCTTTGCCTGAGCCACTGGGTCCGTCAATGGTAATAACAGGTATCGGATCAGACCTTTCCATGATCAGCTATCCGACTGCAATGATGAGAAGTAATCTCTGGCTTGCTTCGCTCGTTGAAACAACGCCTTCATCGCCTCGCGGTCAGCACCTGCAACAAGTTCACGTATCCTCAAAAGATCACCACTGAAGCGATCCAGACTCTCCAAGACCTGAGCTTGATTACTCATAAAGATATCTGCCCACATGTCAGGGTCGGACGCAGCGATCCGGGAAAAATCGCGAAACCCTCCTGCTGCATACTCAAAGACCTCTAGACTGTCGCCCTGTCGGGACAGCGTATCGACGAGCGCGTAAGCAAGCAGATGCGGCAGGTGACTGGTCTGCGCGAGCACACTGTCATGATGTTGCACGCTCATGGACGTGATGGTCGCACCAAGCCCTTCCCAAAGATCTTTGACGGTCGACAATGCACGATTATCGACGTTGCTGTCGGGTGTCAGGATCACTCGATGACCTGTGAACAAATCCCCGCTGGCGGCTTGTACGCCGTGACGTTCGGACCCTGCAATCGGATGCCCAGGAATCAGCCAGGCAGGCACTTCACCGAAAAGAGTGATCGCGGCATCGACAAGCACCTGTTTGACACTGCCAACATCAGTGACCACCACGTCGGTCTGCGCAGATGTCAGATGCAGTGCTGCCAGCACATCAATCAGGGAAAGTACCGGAACAGCAAGAACCACAAGATCCGCACGATGGTCTTGAACTTTGTCCAGCGGTGCGTCAACGAAGCCTGCATCGATAGCATAAGCAACTTCATCAGGCCTTTGGTCATAGGCGACAATCTCGCTAGCCTGCGCCCTGGCGCGGAGACCACGAGCGATGGAGCCTCCCATCAATCCCAGTCCGATGATAGCAACGCGACCAAGACCTTTAGAACGCGTCACGGAGACAGGGCCGGTGACATGGCTTCAACAAATCGTTCATTCTCTGAAGGTAGACCTACCGTGACGCGCAGATGATTGGGTAGCCCGTAGACGCCAATGGGCCTCACAATGACGCCTTGATGCAAAAACGCATCATAAATGGGAGCGGCGTCACGACCCATATCAATCGTCAGAAAATTACCAGCCGATGGGATATAACCAAGTCCCCTCTCTTCACATGCGTTCATCAGAACATCAAGCCCATCAGTGTTCATGGAAACCGCCCTCTCAACATGCGCCTGGTCATCCAGGGCGATCTCCGCCGCCAAAAGGGACAGACTGTTGACGTTGAAAGGTTGGCGCACCCGATTCATCAGGTCTGCAATCTCGGGTTGCGACACAGCGAAGCCGACACGCAATCCGGCGAGCCCATACGCTTTTGAAAAAGTACGTGTCACTACGAGGTTCGGATACCGGTTTAGGAGCGCGACTCCATCTGGGTAGTCCCGGTGTCGCATGTATTCGAAATAGGCCTCATCCAGCACCACAATGATATCGTCGGGAACCTGATCCAGAAATCCGGTGACCGTTGATTGATCGAGCCACGTCCCAGTCGGATTGTTGGGGTTGGCAATAAAAATCATACGGGTTTTATCAGTAATCGCAGCGAGTGTTGCGTGTAAATCCTGCCCGTAGTCAGTCGCAGGAACAACGGTCAGACCCGCACCAATCGATCGAGCCGCCAGTGGATACACGACAAAACAGTGTTCAGAGACAATCGCCTCGTTACCAGCGTTCAGATACACCCTTGCGACAAGTTCCAGCACATCATTGGAACCGTTGCCGAGCGTCAGCTGATCCTCTTTGACCCCCAGGAAAGACGCCAGTTTCTTCTTCAACCGGAACCCGCTGCCATCAGGATAACGCGCCAATCCTGCGATCGCAGCTGGTAGTCCATCCAAAACGCTGGGACTGGGTCCCATCGGGTTTTCATTACTGGCAAGCTTAACGATATTACTCAGCCCAAGCTCTCGCTCCAGCTCCTCTTCGGGCTTGCCCGGTTGATAAGGCTGCAATCTCTGAATGCCGGGTGTAGCAAGTGCAATATAATCACAGGCCATAGTATCTGCTCCGAATTTGCGACGTCGTATCTTCGTTAGTGGTGTTTTTACACGTTGTCTTTCCGCTATGTATTCCGAGCACTATTCCGGTTGAATCGCCCTCGGGTAGGACCCCAGAAGTCGAATATCGAGAGCGTCTCGATCAATCTCCGAAAGTACCGCACGAATCCTATCGTCTTCACGATGTCCCTCAAAATCAATGAAGAACACATAGGACCACACGCCAGTCCGTGACGGGCGGGTCTCTATGGCCGTCAGTGACACATCGTGGCGGTGGAATGGCTCCAGCAGCTTATACAGGGCGCCCGGCTGATTGTGTGTAGATACCATTATCGATGTCTTGTCGTTTCCGCTGGGTCCAATGTCCTCTCGACCAACTACAATAAAGCGGGTTGTATTGTCAGACAGATCTTCTATTTTGCGCGACAGAATTTGGAGCCCATAGAGTTCCGCGGCAATCTCTCCCGCAATAGCCGCCGCCGTGGGTTCTTCGGCTGCCTGTCTCGCTGCTTCTGAGTTACTGCTGGTTGTGATGCGCGGCAAATCAGGGTAGTGACCATCCAGCCACCGTCGGCACTGCCCAAAACTCTGTTGGTGAGAGTAAATACGCGTCAACCCCTCTAGGTCGGCATCTGGTTGAGCCATCAGGCACTGATGCACACGAATCGAAACCTCACCAACAATGTACAGCTGGTTATCGAGGAAATTATCGAGCGTGTGGCTGATCACACCTTCGGTCGAGTTCTCAACCGGTACGACACCGTAATTGCACGTCTCCGTCGCTACTTCACGGAACACATCACCGACCGTCACCATCGGGAAACCTATGACTGCGTGTCCAAACTGCTTCAGCGTTGCCATCTGAGTAAAGGTCCCCTCAGGACCCAGGTACGCGACTTTGAGGGGTTCTTCGAGCGCAAGACATGCAGACATGATCTGCCGGTAAACCTGCACCACTTTTTCATCACTCAGTGGTCCGGGATTAAGCGCCGCAATATTTCGAAGCACCTGTGCTTCACGTTCTGGGCGATAGAAGATGGGGAGAGCCTCCCCAGCTTCCTTCTGCTTTACGGCCGCAACTTCAAGTGCGCAACCCGCGCGCTCGTTTAGCAACGCAAGGATATCGCGATCAATCTTATCAATACGTTCCCTAAGTGAGGAGAGATCTGCCTCAGTATTGGGGATGGGATTGTCATCAGCCACCGTAGCAAAGCTTCTTCACGATGAGGACGTACCGTCCGATGGATCGTTCGGTCCGTCAGAGGATTCTGTAGCTTCTGCAGATGCTTCATCGATTACATCGTCGTCCGGTTCCTGCACGCGGCCAATACCGACCAGCTTTTCATCTGAAGCAAGGTTAATCAGCCGAACACCCTGGGTATTCCGTCCTTGCTGCGAGACTTCTTCTGTTCGTATCCGCACTAATGTGCCCCGGTCACTGATCAGCATGGCCTCGTCACCCTCATGCACCTGGATCGCCGATACAACCTCTCCGTTACGATCGCCGAGTTTCATGCCAATCATTCCCTGACCTCCGCGACCAATCACCGAGAAGTCTCTGATCTGACTCCGTTTACCATAACCACGATCACTAGCAATCAAGACTTCAGCATCTTCGTCGGGAATAATCAGGGAAATCACCTGTTCAGAGGGGCGTAATTTGATACCTCGGACACCACGCGCAGTCCGACCCATCGCGCGAACATCCGACTCTTTGAAACGAATAACCTTGCCACCACTACCAAATAACATCACATCGCTGACACCATCCGTGATGGCAACGCCTACCAGTGGATTCCCAGGTTCCAGTTCGATCGCAATCAGCCCGGACGATCTAGGTCTCGCGAAGTCCATCAATGGCGTCTTCTTGACAGTCCCATTCCCGGTCGCCATGAAGATAAACTTCCCTTCATCGTAGGTCGTGACCGGCAACATTGCATTGATCCGTTCATCTGCTTCCAACGGCAGAATGTTGATCATGGGCCTGCCGCGGGAAGCACGACTCGCCGCCGGAATCTCGAAGACATTGAGCCAATAAACTTTACCACGATTCGTAAAGCACAAAATCGTATCGTGACTGTTCGCGACCAGCAGTCGTTCAATGAAATCCTCTTCCTTCACGGAACTTGCTGAACGTCCACGACCGCCTCTACGCTGAGCTTCATAATCCGCAATAGGTTGGGTTTTCGCGTAACCCTGATTGGACAAAGTCACAACCATTTCCTGTTCTGGAATCAGATCTGCAGCCGTCAGATCCTCCTGAGCGCTGACAATTTCAGTCCGCCTCTGGTCACCATATTCTTCTTTGATTGCTTCGAGTTCTTCCCGAATGAGATTCTGTAGCACGTCCGGTTCTTCCAGAATCTCGACCAGTCCCTGGATCTCGGTAATGATCTCGTCGTATTCAGAGATCAGCTTGTCCTGCTCTAGATTTGTCAAGCGATTGAGTTGCATCTGCAGAATCGCCTGAGTCTGCTCGGGCGACAGATGGTAGCCATCATCTTTCAGACCGTACTCATCAGGCAGATCCTCGGGTCTGGCAGCGTCTGTGCCCGCGCGTTCAAGCATCTTCACGACGTTTTTGGATTGCCACACGGTGGTCATGAGTTTCTCGCGAGCTTCTGCGGTATCCGACGACGCCTTGATCATCTCAATGACTGGATCGATGTTCTCGAGTGCGATGGCATAACCTTCACGAATATGGCCTTGATTTCGCGCCCTCTTCAGCAAGAACACGGTGCGACGAATCACCACCTCACGGCGATGTTGCAGAAACGCCTCAATCAATTCCTTAAGATTCAGTACTTTCGGCTGGCCATCGACCAGGCCCACCATATTGATGCCGAACACCGACTGGAGCTGGGTCTGTGCATAAAGATTATTCAGTACGACCTCGCCGAGTTCGCCTCGACGCAGTTCGATCACGATGCGCGTATCAGCCGAAGATTCATCTCGCAGTTCGGTGATGCCTTCGACCTTTTTCTCTTTGACCAGCTCCGCAATGCGTTCAATCAGCCGGGCACGATTCAGTTGATACGGTATCTCTGTCACGATAATCGTGTCTTTACCGGTCTTCTCATCCGTCTCGATCTCGCAACGTGCTCGAATCAGGATCCGGCCTCGACCAGTACGGTAGGCTGATACGATGCCCGCACGACCATTGACGATAGCGCCTGTTGGAAAGTCTGGTCCTTGGATGTGCACCATCAAACCATCAACATCGATGTCAGGGCTTTCCAGCGTCGCAAGACACGCATCGATGACTTCGGTCATGTTGTGTGGCGGAATGTTTGTGGCCATACCCACTGCAATGCCGTTGGAACCATTGACCAACAGTTGGGGTATACGGGTGGGGAATACCTCTGGCATTTGGAGCGAATAATCATAATTATCAACATAGTTGACGGTTTCCTTGTCCAGATCCGACATCAGCTCACGCGCAATACGCTGCATACGAACTTCCGTATAGCGTTGATGAGCGGCACCATCGCCATCAAGAGAGCCAAAGTTGCCCTGTCCTTCAACAAGGGGATAGCGCATTGAAAACGGTTGGGCCATGCGAACAATAGTCTCGTAGGCAGCAGAGTCACCGTGCGGGTGATAGCGCCCGATCACATCACCGACAATGCGCGCGGACTTAATCGTCGGCCTATCGAACGTGTTGTTCGCTTCGTACATCGCGAAAAGACATCGCCGATGGACAGGTTTCAGACCATCGCGAACATCGGGCAGGGCACGCCCGACGATCACACTCATCGCATAATCAAGGTAGGACTGCTTGAGCTCCTCCTCGATATTTACAGCGGAAATATCGCCTTCAAATTCAGACATTTAGTGGGGATTTAGCTACAGCAGCAGGTTCGTGCATCAATTAAAGACTATACCATGATGCACCGTCCCGGATCACGCTGAAATCAAGTAAAAAGCGGGAATCCTGAAACCGCTCTCAATGCGAAACGTATGGGCAAACGTCCGATTTCAGTATACTGACGCGCTTAGGCTAAACCGACCTCAGGACCCCCTCTCTCAGCATGACCTTTGAACATCGCAAGAACCTGGTTGTTGAAGCCTCCTGGGTCATCCCCGTCGAGCCCGAAGGCGCAGTCCTCCACAACCATGCGGTCGCCATCAGTGAGGATGGGACCATCGCTGGCGTCTTCCCAAACGCAAACCCACCATTGGATTTCACCGATTGGGAACGCCTCTATCTGCCAGACCAGCTACTGCTCCCAGGTCTGATCAATGCCCATGGCCATGCCGCGATGACTCTCCTCAGGGGATTCGCGGACGACTTACCACTGGACACCTGGCTCAACGAGCATATCTGGCCCGCAGAAGCGACGTTCGTTGATTCTGACTTCGTCGCAGACGGAACGACACTGGCTATTGCCGAAATGTTGAGTTCCGGGACCACGTGCATGGTCGACTCCTACTTCTTTCCCGATACGGTCGCCAATACCTGTCTTGAAACGGGTATCCGCGCGCAGATTTCGCTACCGGTTATAAAGTTTCCAAATGTCTGGGCGGCCAATGAAGCCGAACATATCACCAAAGCACTCAAGGTCTTCGACCAGTTCAAAAGCGATCGACACAGAGATGCGGGGATCACGATGGCCTTTGCTCCCCATGCGCCTTATACCGTCACTGACAATGCATTCCAGAAAATACTGATGTACAGCGAACAACTGGACATTCCCGTACACCTCCACTTGCACGAGACGGAATCTGAGGTCATCGACGCAGTGCGCGAGAACAACCAAAGGCCGTTCGCGAGGCTCTCAGCCATGGGATTTCTGTCACCCGGACTACAGACCGTGCACATGACCGAGCTGGTCGCAGAGGAGATGGATCAGATGGCGGCAGCGGGTGTTCATGTGGCACACTGCCCCCAGTCAAATCTCAAACTCGCGAGCGGATTCTGTCCTGTCGCTGATCTGATCGAGCGCGGTATCAACGTCGCCATTGGAACCGACAGTGCCGCGAGCAACAACAACCTTGATATGATTGAGGAAACCTGCACGGCCGCCCTCATGGCAAAGGCTGTCGGAAAGGACGCAAGCGCCATCAATGCTCATCAGGCTATTCGTATGGCGACTTTGAACGGTGCAAGAATGTTAGGTATTGATGACCAGATCGGCACGCTGGTGACCGGTAAAAGAGCAGATATCATAGCAGTTGACTTTGCTGGCCTCCGTCGAAAACCAGTTCATGATCCTGCCTCTCAGTTTGTTTATGCATCAAACGGAAACGATGTCAGTCACACCTGGATCAGCGGTAGACTACTCTACCAACATGGACAACTGACAACCATCGACGAACAGCGCTTGAATAAACGCATCGACAGCTGGCGTGAGAAGCTACAATCGTGAGCAAAGAAACTGACCCGCTACTAGAACTCAATGTAGATCAGGCCGAACTGGACAAATTCCAGAGCCTCGCCAAGCGATGGTGGGACCCGAATAGTGAATTCAAACCCCTCCACGACATCAATCCTCTACGCATTGGTTACATCTCAGAGCGATGTCAGCTCGTAGATGCTTCGGTGCTCGATGTCGGGTGCGGAGGCGGTATTCTTACAGAAGCACTAGCAACGGCCGGTGCCCAAGTGACCGGAATTGATCTTGCTGACAAGCCATTGTCCGTTGCGAGACTTCATCTCCATGAATCAGGACTCACAGAACAGATCGACTATCGACAGATTAGTGCTGAGTCTCTCGCTGCAGAATGTCCTGCCTCCTACGATGTCATTACCTGTCTGGAAATGCTCGAACACGTGCCGGACCCTGCTTCGACCATCCAAGCATTGTCGACGCTTATTAAGCCTGGGGGACAGATTTTTCTTTCAACCATCAATAGGAATCCAAAATCCTGGTTACTCATGGTTGTCGGTGCAGAATACGTCCTGAACATGCTGCCGCGTGGAACCCATGACTATGCAAAGTTCATTAAGCCTTCTGAATTGTCAGGTATGTTGAGGAGCGCATCACTGTCCGTCAGCGACATCACCGGAATGACCTACAATCCTGTCTCACGGCGATATCGCCTGGGCCAGGAAATCGACGTTAACTACGTGGTGCACGCACAAGCACCGCAATGAAACAAACAACGTTCAGTCTACTCGCCGGCTTCGACGTACTGGGGTTGCTAATAATCTTCAATACCAATCACTGGTTGATCACGGGCGATTTCTCTTCAGTGTTACTAGTGAGCTGGAAGCTCATCCTATAGAGGCGCCTGTCATGATCGTTCTGTCAACGCTGATCCTCATCACCGAGGGCCCGCACATGCTCTATCGCCAGTTAAGAAGCGGCGAAAATGTTACGCCTTCATGGGTCAACAACTTCCACACAATAGTCAATAACGCAGAATCGGAAAGTTACCGCTTAGCCGAGAAGGACGACCCCCATGTCACTCGATTCGGTAACACGATGCGCAAGTTCCGACTCTGCGAGCTGTCACAGTTCTGGGACGTCCTGATCGGTGAAATGAGCTTTATCGGTCCTCGCCCCGAAAGACCCGACATTATTAAAGCTATCTCCGAGGAAAACCCCTACTACAATCTACGTCATATCGTGAAGCCGAGGCTCACCGGCTGGTCCCAGATCACGTATGGTTACGGAAGCTCCTCGGACAACGCCATGACCAAACTACAGTACAACCTTCTCAAAATTAAAAACCAATTATGATTGTTCGGTGTATCCATTCTGGTCAGATCCGTCAAAGAGATTCTGTTGAGTACCGGCAGATAGAAAGTGGTTGATTCAAGGACTCAGGATTTCGCTGATCGTATCATCATGGTGACAGGAGCCGGTGATGGGATCGGCAGGGTCACCGCACACACGCTTGCGGCACACGGTGCCACGGTCATCCTGCTCGGTCGTACGGTAAGCAAACTAGAGTCTCTATACGACGAGATCCATTCTAGTGATGCACCAGAACCCGGCATCGTGCCGATGGATCTAATGCACACCAATGAAGATAAGATCAACGAGATGGCCAACGCAATCGCCGAGCAGTACGGCCGGCTCGATGGCATCCTGCACAACGCCAGCATCCTCGGTACCCGTCTTCCGTTTGCTAATAGCGATCTCAATGAATGGCGAGAAGTGATGCACGTGAACTTTATGGCGCCAGTGATGTTGACCCGGCTTCTTCTGCCATTGGTTGAGCGATCAAACGATGCATCTGTCGTGTTTACCAGCTCCAGTGTAGGTAACAAACCACGTGCGTACTGGGGTGCCTATGCGGTATCCAAGTACGCGCTTGAAGGACTGGCTCTGTTGCTGGCAGACGAACTCGAGAAAACGAGTGCGATTCGTATCAACATCGTAAACCCGGCGGCAACACGAACCGCGATGCGAGCAGCCGCTTATCCTGCAGAGGACCCTATGACGATCAAGACTGCTGAAGAACTCATGCCACTCTATCTCTACCTCCTAGGTACCCGGCATAGGGGAGAACATGGCGAACTGTTTGATCCACGCACGTGGGAACCACCCAAACGCTGACAACACTTTACGCTGTTGACTTTAAGCCCGCACTTAGCGCCTGAGGCCCGGCACTCTGGCTTAGCAGACACCATATCTCGCCGCCAACATTTATGTTTTCAAAGCGGACCTTGAAGCTCCTTAGCTTCGGCATCGGCTGATCTCCACAGCACATGCATTTTCAGTCTGACGCCCAACAAGACGGATTTGCACAGACATAGATGCAATCACATCCATCAACTCTGTAATGAGCTCACATTGCTGCTCGCAACTCTTCAAACAACGATCACGCACCATGCGATGGCTACAAGGAATCGAGGCCATCCGCGCGTTGACTGATGCGACCCGACTAAGCGTCCTCCAGGGCTTCGAAAAGAGTCAACCAAGGCATGAACTGCATGCGATAACACTGCCCATTCTACATCGACAGGTGACCTCGATCGCAGCAGGGTAGCCTTTTTCATCGATCCTGTTTTCTGCCGTGGGACGACGTTCTGCTGTGCGACTTTTTGCTATCGTGCGACTTCCCGCTGTCAGCCGACTTCTCGCTGTCGGGCTTCGCCAGCGTATAAACGGTGTCGAGGTCCTTACCAGACAATTCAATCCACTGTCCCGCACGTATCCTCGAGGGGATGAACAACGTGCCAAATCGTACTCGTTTCAGTCGGCTGACACTCAGATCCTGCGATTCCCAAAGACGCCGAACCTCTCGGTTACGACCTTCCAGGAGCACGACATAGAACCATTGGTTCGCGCCACTCCGTACTTCATCATCACGACCAGGTTGGATATCCGTAAATCTTGCGAATCCATCCTCTAACAGCACCCCTTCACGCAGCCGCTCAATAACCTCATCTGTGACCTCGCCGTTCACCCTGACGGCGTATTCCCGATCGATATTGGCCGATGGGTGCATCAGTCTGTTCGCCAGCGCGCCATCGGTGGTAAAGAGCAACAGTCCACTCGTATTGAAGTCGAGGCGCCCAACCGCAATCCAACGCTGCTGACTGAGCTTCGGTAAACGTCGAAAAACACTCGGTCGTCCTTCGGGATCATCCCGACTGCAGATCTCACCCGTTGGTTTGTTATAGAGAATGACCCGATGCCTTCGTTGATGCCGGCGAACCGGTTCCCCGTCGACCTGGAGCTGGTCATCTTCGGTAACTCGATCACCCAAAGTTGCAACCTGACCATTCACGCGAACACGGCCATCTTTGATCCACTGTTCCAATGATCTCCGACTGCCCAGACCAAGGTTCGCAAGGACCTTCTGTAATTTCTCGGATCCAGAGGCCTCCGCGAATGAAGCACCCTGACCTTTTGATCGTCTTCTGGGCCGCTGTGCTTTGCGCGAATCAGCCACGCGGAGTCCGAAACTCACTCGTATCGCCCTCGTCTGAGTCACCGTCGTCCTGGTCAATATCAGGACCACGCGATGTATCTCCAGACGTTCCCGCCGCTTCCAGCGTCATTGAACGATCGGGCTCTACAGGGCTAGAAACATCGGTCTTGTCATTCTCGCCGCTCTCAGCGCCCTCACCTTCAGGCGATTCGTTTTGTGTAACCTCCGGCTGGACAGCACCTACTTCCCAACGCACATCATATTCATCTTCCGCGTCAAGATCATCGTCATGCGTCTCGTCAGGTCGTTCATGGAAACGTCTGATATTGTCCTGGATCTGGTTGACGCGATCCGTCACTTCATCGAGATCCACACTATCGATAGAACTTGACTCTTCTTCATCTGTTTTATAGCGAGTCTGGGAAAGATCCTTGCCATCACCAAGACTTTCGCCGAGATCGTCACCGCGATTCTCACCACCCTCGTTTTCTTCGCCTTCCATTTGCTTTCGATCAGTGACAGCCAGAGTACGAGGTGGATTCAATTCTTCCTCGAGATCGAGTTGCTGATTGACCGCGTCAAGGTCACGAATCTCAGCTAATGTCGGCAGTTCGTCCAAACTGGTGAGATTGAAATAGTCCAGAAACTCACGCGTCGTCGCGAACAGCGAGGGCTTTCCAGGAACATCCCGTTGACCCACAACACGTATCCACTCACGATCCAGCAACGTCCGGATAATGTTGGTGCTGACGGCAACCCCTCTAATTTCCTCGATATCACCTCGGGTAATGGGCTGTTTGTAGGCGATCAGCGCTAACGTTTCCAGCAGTGCGCGAGTGTACCGGGGGGGACGCTCTTCCCAGAGCTTACCGATCCACTCACCCAGTTCAGTACGCACCTGAAAGCGATACCCTGTGGCCACCTTCTTAAGTTCAAAACCTCGTTCGGCACAATCATCAGCTATTTCGCTCAGGACCTCTCGTACATCACTTCGCGCCGGGACGCCTCCTCCTTCCGAATCTACGTCATCACCTTCGAGCAGAGACATGATGCGATCAACACTCAAAGGTGTATCCGCAGCCAAAATCGCGCCCTCGATGATCTGTTTGAGCAAACTACGCTGCACTGTTTCAGGTTCCCCCTGCCACTTCGTTAGTTGTCTTCATCGTCGTCAAATGCCAAGGGCATTGCATTGCGCGCTTTAACATGAATCGGCGCAAAGGCTTCTGTCTGCACAATGCTGAGCAGCGATTCCTTGATCAGTTCCATGACGGCTATGAATGTGACGATTACTCCCGCACGCCCTTCCTCTGGTGTAAACAACTCGATAAAGGGTAAAAACTCATCGTCGTTATCGTTGATTCTCATCAGAATATTGGACATACGCTCTCGTGTTGAGAGCGGCTCGAGGGCAATACGGTGGCTGGAGAACTGTTCGGCACGTTTCAGTACGCGAGAAAGGACGATGAGCATCTCCTGCATCTGTATGTCAGGCAAAGGCTGTTTTTTTTCTACTTCCGGCGCCTCCGCAGAGGCAACCCACAAATCACGATTGACCCGCTGCAGCTCATCGATATCCAGCGCCGCCTGCTTAAATCGTTCGTAATCCTGTAGTTTTCGAATCAACTCCGCCCGCGGGTCATCCTCATCCTGCTCATCTTCATTCTGTCGGGGTAACAATACCCTGGATTTTATCTCTGCCAGCATCGCGGCCATCACGAGGTATTCGGCGGCTAACTCGATCTGGAGTTCCTTCATCAGTTCGATGTATTCCATATATTGCCGGGTGATCTCGGCAACCTGAATATCCAGCACATCGAGGTTCTGACGCCGGATCAGATACAACAATAAGTCGAGCGGGCCTTCAAATGCCTCTAGGAATACTTCCAGCGCCTGCGGCGGGATGTAAAGGTCCAGAGGAAGCTGCGTCATCGGCCGTCCTTCGACAACAGCGAAGCGCATCTCCTGCTGTCCTGGCGGAGGTTCAGGAGGGTCTGATGGCGGATCTTGGGGCGTTTCGCTCAAGCGTGGATACTCGTCTGAATTGTCTTCTCTGGTGGTAAATCGGCTCTGGCTGTCACGGGATTTAGGTCACTCATTGACCGTACGCGTTCAGTTGTAGTCAAGGCCCATCGCATTGCGCACGTCCTCGAGTGTGTCACGTGCAATCGTTCGGGCCGTTTCGCACCCTTCTGCAACAATCGAACGGACAAGATCCGGATTTTCTTCATACTGCAATGCACGCTCACGCATCGGTTGCTGTTCTTCCAGAACGGCATCAATCAGTGGCTTTTTACAGTCCAGGCAGCCAATGCCCGCCGAGGTACATCCCTCGCGTACCCATTGCTTACGATCGTCGCCAGAGTAAACCTCATGCAGCTGGAACACCGGACACTTGTCCGGGTCACCCGGATCCGTACGACGTACCCGCGCCGGATCGGTGGTCATTGTGCGGATCTTTTTGTCCACACTGTCCGTGTCTTCCCGCAGCATGATCTGATTTCCATAGGACTTGGACATCTTCTGACCATCAATACCCGGCATCACCGATGCCTCCGTAAGCATATGGTCGGGTTCCGGCAGGATGACCTTTCCGCCACCTTCTAGGTAGCCGTATAAACGATCCCTATCACCCATGGACAGATTCTGTTGTTCCTGAAGTAGCGCGCGCGCATTCTCGAGTGATTCTTGATTGCCTTGCTCAAGGAATAGTTTTCTGAAACCGCGATAACGCTTTGCACCCTTGCGACCAAGTTTACGTATGGCTTCCTCAGCGAGTTCTTCGAAGCCGGGTTCCCGTCCGTACAGATGGTTAAATCGGCGCGCAATCTCCCTCGTCAGTTCCACATGCGGTACCTGGTCAGCACCCACAGGAACGCGTCCGGCCTTGTAGATCAGGATGTCGGAACTCTGGAGAACGGGGTATCCCAGGAAACCGTAGTTGGTCAGATCACGCTCATTGCCCAGCCGCTGTACCTGATCCTTGTAAGTCGGAACCCGTTCCAACCATGGTAATGGCGTGATCATCGAAAGCAGCAAGTGTAACTCTGCGTGTTCAGGAACCCTCGATTGAATAAAGAGCGTCGCAGACCCCGGGTTGACGCCCGCTGCCAGCCAGTCGATCACCATGCCCCAGACATTGTCCTCGATGACACGCGGGTCCTCGAAATGCGTTGTCAGCGCATGCCAGTCCGCAACAAAGAACATGCATTCGTATTCGTGTTGCAGGCGGACCCAGTTCTTGAGAACACCATGATAGTGACCCAGATGCAAACGACCTGTAGGTCTCATACCAGACAGTACACGGTTTTGTGCTTCTAACATGAGAGGTTCAACGTATTGGTCGGATGTTCGCCGCCAGAAGGCGTCGGTTAACGGTGTGTCGCGTCGACAATGTCCCGATGCCCGGAGGTAGCCAGTGTCTCTTCATTATACCCAACGCTACCCCGAGAACGCGACCGCGGTCAGGATTGAAACAACTCAACGGGGCCCATCCCTTCACGCAGCACAAACGGCACATCACCTTCCCAATCCACAACCGTGGTTGACTCCAAGCCACAAAAGCCGCCATCAATAACCAGATCGACGCGCTGCTCCAGTTCGTCGCGGATGTCCAGTGGGTCGGTCATGGGGTGTTTCTCATCCGGAAGAATGAGCGTAGAACTCATGATCGGTTCACCCAATTCGGCAAGCAAGGCGCGGCATATCTCGTTGTCTGGAACCCGCAGTCCAATGACCTTCCGCCTTGCATCCACCAGCCTTCTGGGCACTTCTCGAGTCGCTGGTAAAACAAAGGTATAAGCTCCTGGCGTGGACGCTTTGAGCGTCCTGTAAGCGGTATTGGACACTTTCGCATAGATACCAAGATCTGAAAGTTCCCGGCACACGAGAGAAAAATGATGGTCCAAATCTATTCGACGAATTTGTCGGATCCGCTGCAACGCCTGCTTATCACTCATGCGGCACCCCAGCGCATACGCGGAATCCGTTGGATACGCGATCACCCCACCCTCATTGAGAATTCCGACGGCCTGTCTCACCAATCGTAACTGCGGGTTGTCCGGGTGTATTTTGAAGAACTCACTCATCGAATCCTGAATCTGGGGTGCACTGCGCGGGGGACTATAGCACCGATACTACCGATCGCCGCAGCAACTTAACTAGATGGAGACGCCTTCAAACCAGACCAACAACAGGGTGTCGCCCGATGAAATCACGCAGAAGAACATTTATGATTGATACTGGTTTGGGGCACAAACCTGACCACCCCAACATGATACATCAGGATAAGCGACACGCCAGCCAGTGAAACAGATCATCGAGTTCATACCCATCGCCCTGTTTGTTGGCGTCTATTTCGCAACGGACGACGTGTTCCTGGCAACCATCGTATTGATGGCAGGCATCTGCGTGCAGGTCGGCTACGAATACGGCATGACCAAAGAGGTCTCAAAACAGACCCAAGTGATTTTCTGGGTTGCCATCGTATTGGGTGGCGCAACGATTTTCTTTCGCAATGAGCAATTTCTGTTTTGGAAACCCACGGTGGTGAACTGGCTGTTTTGCCTGGTGCTGGTCGTGACACATTTCTTCAGTCGCGAGAATCTATTGAAACGCGTTCTCGGATCACAGCTGGCGCTTCCGGATCACGTCTGGGTCACACTGTCATTTGGCTGGGCCGTCGCTTTTTTTATACAGGGCACGCTCAATCTCATCGTGGCCTACAACTTCTCCCTTGATTTCTGGGTCACCTATAAGCTCGTGGGTGGCATTGGTCTTACACTAATCTACATCATTATAACGATGACCTATCTCGTTCGCGGCGGTTACCTCAATGACGACGACACGGCCACGCAATCCGATATTGTTGCGCCTGACAGCGAGACAGCAGAGAACATTACTCACAAGCCCAAACCAGGAACGGGGTAACCCATGTTGTATGCGGTGATCGGTGAAGATATCGAAAACAGCCTTAAGGTGCGTCTTGAGACGAGGCCTGCGCACGTAGACCGACTGGAAATTCTTAAATCGGAAGGTCGACTGGTGCTGGCAGGTCCACATCCTGCCGTCGACAACGAAGATCCCGGTGAAGCCGGTTTCACCGGGAGTCTAATCGTCGCAGAATTTGAAAGTCTTGAAGCTGCCCAGTCCTGGGCTGACGCAGATCCGTATGTAGCGGCTGGCGTTTATGCTCGTGTGACAGTAAAACCTTTCAAGAAGGTTCTCCCCTGAAACGTCTCGTCTCTATACTGACCGCGATCGCAATTGCAGGGTCTGCAGCACCGACGTTTGCAGATCAGGTCTACATCAGGGACACCCTGTACGTCCCGCTTCGTGACGGTCAGGGACAAGAGTACCGGATCCTGCATGGAGGCTTGAAGAGCGGCACCGTACTCACTCGAGTTGAAGACAATCTTGACACAGGTTACAGCCTTGTTCGCATGGACGATGGCCTGGAAGGGTGGATTCAAACTCAATACATCGGCGAAAAACCCATTGCAGCACTCCAACTCGCCAAAATCACGCGCGAACGTGACGATTTACAACGCAGTCTCGAGGAACTTCAGGAGCGGTTACAACAAGCGGTCGCCGTTCGTAACCAACTCAGTGTCGACAACGACCAACTAGCCCAGGAAAGTGCGGGGTTAAAACGCGAACTTCAACGGATCACACAACTGGCCTCGGATACCATCAGTATCGACCGGCAGAACCAGTCGCTTGTGTACGAACAGGAAGCGCTCAACCAAAAGGTCGACCGCCTGATGATCGAGGCTGCCGCGCTGGAAAGTAGCAAAAATCAGGAGTGGTTCCTGATGGGTGGCAGTATCGTCCTAATGGGTCTTCTCCTCGGATTCATGTTCGGCAGGAAAATCTATCATCGGCGCGAGTCCGGCTGGTAATGCGAACCAAACTCAGCGTCAATCTGAACAAGGTGGCCTTGCTTCGTAATTCTCGCGATACAACCATACCTAGTGTCGTCGATGCAGCGCGTACGTCAATTGCCGCCGGTGCAGACGGCGTTACGGTCCACCCAAGACCCGACATGCGACACATCCGACCATCTGATGTCTACGATCTCGCGGAACTCCTCGCGCGGGATGAGTATAAGCACATTGAATTCAATATCGAAGGTAACCCATACGCTGAGCGCGAAGGTGACTTTCCTGGTTTCATGTCATTGATTGAAGGAACCCGCCCGCATCAATGTACGCTGGTTCCTGACACTCCAGAGCAACTGACTTCCGACCACGGATGGGACCTGACTGCTGAATCAAACCGACTTCGTCCCATCATTAACCAATGCCACCGTGCCAACGTCAGAGTCAGCCTATTTATGGACCCCAATGAGGAGCAGATTACCAGGGCTGCAGAACTTGAAGCAGACCGTATAGAGTTCTACACAGGGCCCTACGCGGAGGCGTGGGTCACGTCCATGGAGAAAACACAATCTCATCTTGCGGCTTTCAAAAGTGCATCGCAGCATGCAGAGGCCGCAGGACTTGCGATAAATGCAGGCCACGACCTCAACCAAGAGAACCTGGCTCAGTTCTGCCGAACACTTGGTAATGTTGCAGAGGTGTCTATTGGTCACGCGATTATTGCGGACGCGCTGTGGTATGGCCTGGCACCGACTGTCAGCGCGTATCGTCAAATACTGGATGGTGTCGCGGGCGAAGTGTGATGGGGACCGAGGATCCTGATCGAGCACACATTTTCCAGTATGATTCCCCGCTTCGTTTACCTGGAACCCGTATATCCCAATGAACACTAATGCCCGTGCTCTGATTGTCGGTCTCGTTGCCGGCGTCATCGCCTATTTTGTGATCCGGATCGCTTTTACTGAAAGCGTCAACCTGCCAACCAGCACCGAAGATTTGGGAACCCTTGCGGTTATCATCGTCGCTTCAGTGATTACTGGATTTATTACCGGCAATGGCAATACCAGTAAGAATACATCGGCGGCAGAAAGTGACGTCAGCCGTGGCCAGGGTGAAGAAACCGGGACCGTAAAATGGTTCAACGCTAAAAAAGGATACGGGTTCATCACCCGGGACACTGGCGATGATGTTTTTGTCCACTATCGCAGTGTTGAAGGAAACGGTCGTCGCGCAATCACTGATGGCAAACGCGTCTCATTTGTCGTGGTCGATAGTGACAAAGGTCCTCAGGCGGAGACCGTCCAGGTCCTGAACTGAGAAGTCTTTCCCGCAGCGATGCGTTTTCCAGGCCTAATTTGTAGCACCGACGAACTCGCTGCCGCCCAGCGGCCCGTGATCATCGACTGCCGTTTCGATCTGGCCGATACGGAATGGGGTCGAAGAGGCTTTAGGGACCATCACATTCCTGGTGCGAGCTACGCGCATCTGGATGAAGACCTGTCGGGAGAGATCGTTTCAGGTAAAACGGGTCGCCACCCACTACCGGATCGCAGCAAACTTGTTCAGCGACTTCAGCAATGGGGTGTCAATAACAGTTCCCTGGTCGTCGCTTATGACGAGGGACCGGGAGCACACGCAGCGAGATTGTGGTGGCTGCTTCGCGATCTCGGTCATTCCAATGTCGCTGTTCTTGATGGTGGCTTTGTAAGATGGACGGCGGAATCTCGGCCGACCACATCCCGCACAGTCGAACCGACGACCGGTCAATTTCAACCTCACGAGACCCTGACCCGTCTTGTCTCCGCAGATGACATTCTTTCTGACATTCAATCACATGATGTTCAAGGTCCTCTGAGACGGATGCATCTGGTGGATGCACGTGATCCGGCAAGATTCGAGGGCAGAACTGAACCGATCGATCCAGTCGCCGGCCACATCCCGGGCTCAGAATGTTACTTTTTTGGCGACAATCTTGGAGAGGACGGAGGCTTCGACCTCGTCGCTATCGCCAAACGATTTACCTCGCTTAGGGATGATAACTTGGTCTGTTATTGTGGCTCAGGCGTCACCGCCATCCATAACATACTAGCGATACGGCTCGCAGGACTGGATGAACCGGCACTTTACCCGGGCTCCTGGTCAGAATGGATCACCGATGCCACCAGACCCACCACGACTTCCTGACGGTTTGAAAATGTCAGACAGCATTGATCGGTACTGTGTAGATCAGGCTACAGTTGACTGGCTGACACAGTCACTGCCGCACTCTCAAAGAGACGATGATGTATACTGGTCTGCCAGTGGTGGACTGGACGAAAAGCGTTATGTCTATATCGAAGGCAACAATCTCGCTTCGCGATTCAGGACACTGGGAAGACCCTCATTTCTGATCTTTGAACTGGGTTTCGGTTTTGGTCTGAACTTTCTTCTCACTGCAGAGACCTGGTTGCGCCACGCCAAACCCGGTCACACACTTCATTATGTTGCAGCCGAACGGACACCGGTTGCCATAGAAGATCTGAGGCATTTGTTCCGCCAGTTTCCGATTCAGGATGCCGATCGGTTAATTCAGATCTATCCAGCGCCCATCGGTGGTCTGCATACCATCTGGTTCAAACCCGGGATTTGTTTACATCTGTATCTGGGAGAAGCACGCGCGTTGTTGGCAGACCAAAGCCTCAGCAACATCGACTGCATCTTTCTTGATGGCTTCTCTCCTGCTCAAAACCCTGATGCATGGACGCCCCATCTAGTCTGCCAACTTGGTGATGCTTCATGTGCCGGTGCCACGCTCAGTACCTACAGCGTTGCCGGACGCGTCCGCCGAAATCTCGAGGCAGCGGGTTTTCACATTCGTCGTCGATCAGGATTTGGGCAGAAAAATGAAATGCTGACAGCAATCCTGGTCAGTCATCAAACTGCCAAAGATCGTCTGACTGTTTCACCATCCGTCGCTGTTGTCGGGGGCGGTCTTGCTGGACGGCAGATCGTCCGATCACTGGCGCGACGCGGTATCCAGCCCACCATCTTCGACAATGGCGCAGCTAGTCTCCCCATGTACGCTCTCTCGCCCCAGGTTTCCCTCACAGTGACACTGGAAAGCAGATTGTCCCTGATCGGAACACAGTTCACGAACAATCATCTGCCAGTCCAACGCGTCGGTTTACATCGTCACATGGCAACAGAACGACGGGATCGTATTGTCAGCGGGCTTGATCCGACGGTAGCGACATCAACACCCGATGGCGTGCTGTACGTCAATGGAGGCTACCTATACGAAACAGACCTGAGAGATGCTGACCCCTGCCAGGAGCAATTGTTGATCGACTCAAGAGTCACTGGTGTCGTTGAGCAAGATTACGGGGTCGTTGTCACCTTTCTGAAACACGGCGCACGCTCGAAACCGACTACGACGATCTTCGACCAAGTGTATGTTGCGGCACCGGATCGGTCACTGACACCCATGACACCTGTCCCGTTGAACCTGGTCTGGGGACAAAGCGCGGCCATTACAACTGACAACGATCAATCGGGACCTGTCGTGGCAGACGGCGCCAGCATCATTCCTGGACCGAGTGGATTCCTCGTCTCAGCCACCTACGACCGAGATCGCGACGCTAGGTTGGGAGCCCGTTACGAGGACACCGAAACCCTCATTGCGCACTTTCGACGAAATCACCCAAACTTGTCTATCCGAAAGATCGTGCCAATAACCGGACAACGCATCACCACACCGGATCGTGTACCAATTGCCGGCCCCTCGCCTGACTGGCCATCACTGGTTGACCATTGCGAAGAAGAAAGCCCAACTTCACTGTTTCATCACTATAGTGACCGCATCGGACTGCTAACGGGGTTTGGCTCTCACGGTACGGCCTTAGCGCCGCTTCTGGCAGAGTTTCTTGTTGCTAGAATGATGTCCGAACCCCCAGTTCTGGAACGAAAATTTGAGACAGTTCTTTTACCTTCGCGGTTTCAGCTCCGGCGGGTGGGGCGTCTCCGTCATCATCCTTAAGCGTCAACGGGGGCGTTCAGACTTTATCGAACGTTCTGACCTTCACAACACCTTCAAGTGCTGCGATTTCTGAGACCAGCTCTTCGGAAGGCGCTGTATCGATATCGATGAGATTGTAAGCCACATCTTCTCGACTTTTGTTCAACATATCGAACACATTGATATTGCGATCGGCAAGAATCGACAGTACTCCTCCCAGAATGCGTGGCACGTTGCGATTCGCGAGCGCAAGCCGATAACCCTCAGTCCGTTCCAGAGAAATTGCAGGGAAGTTCACACTGTTTCGAATATTACCGTGTTCCAGGAAGTCGATCACCTGCTCCGCAACCATAATTGCACAGTTCTCTTCCGCTTCATCAGTGCTGGCGCCAAGATGAGGAGTAAAAATAATGCCTTCTACCCCCATCAGTTCCGGGACTGGGAAATCGGAGATATATTGCGAGAGCCGTCCTGACGCCAACGAATTCGACAACGCCGCATTATCAACAATATCGTCGCGTGCGAAATTCAGCAACGTGGCTCCTTCGCGAAAGTAGCTGAATGCCTCGTCGTTGAGCATACCTCGTGTGGCGGGTAACGAAGGTACATGGAGTGTCACCATATCCGAGTGTGCAAACAAAGCCTGCATGTTCTCCATCTTCTGAACTGAACTGGACAATCGCCATGCCGCCTCGACCGACAGCGCAGGATCATATCCCAACACGTCCATTCCCATCTGCAGTGCCATTTCCGCAACCATCGAGCCGATGGCGCCAAGTCCAAGGACACCCAGCGTCCGTCCCTTTAGTTCTGTACCCCTGAATTGCTTTTTTCCGTCCTCGACAAGGCTGTTGAGTTCGGTCTTGTCGGTGGCGGTCAATCCCCGAACATACTCCACACCCGGCACAACCCCACGACGCGATAACAACAGGCCGGCCATAACAAGCTCTTTTACCGCATTGGCATTGGCGCCCGGAGTGTTGAACACGACGATGCCGCGCTCAGTATATTGATCAACCGGAATATTGTTGACACCTGCTCCGGCGCGCCCTACCGCTACCAGTGACGCGGTCGCGTCAGTTTCGTCAAGCTTCGCACTGCGGACCAGTATCGCATCCGGATCCGCGAACTCACTCGCGAGCTCATAGTCACTGCGTGCAAACCGATTCAGTCCTTTCTCGGAGATATTGTTCAGGGTTCTGATTTGGAACATGGAGGCACCCAACAAAAAACGCGAAGAATTCTAGCTTTTCTCGTCAAGCAATACACGCGAGGTTGGACTACTGAGGCGAGATCCCGGGAATCTTCTCGTTCGCAAGCTCACCAATGGTGGACAGAATCATAGTAGCGCTGTCCCGAACATCGAACTTTTCCTGAGCAGCCACGATATCGACGCGTTCTGCCATGACTCGTTCGATCGCCCCAATCAGTGTGTCCGGGCTCAAGTCTTCCTGAGCCAGCATCCGGCTCATCCCGGCCTTCTGAAACGCACGGGCGTTCTGAATCTGATCACCTCGGCTCGCCGTTAGCGGCAAAGGGATCAGCAGATGCGGTCGACGTAAGGCGATCAGCTCGTAAAGGGAGTTGGCACCAGCGCGACTGACGACAACATCGGCTGACATGAGCACATCACCAAATTCCGCGCCAATGAACTCAACCTGAAGATAGCCCTCTATATCTCGATGCCGATCAGATAACCGACCCTCGCCAACCACATGTACGACTTGCATCTGTGTCATAAGCTTTGGGAGCGACTGACGCACGACGTCATTGATTCGCGCGGCACCGAGACTACCGCAGAACACGAGCAACACTGGAAGTTCCGGTGAGAATCCGAGCCAGGCTAGTCCACGCGCTCGATCACCATCCGTGAGAGCGCGCCGGAGCGGCGTTCCGGTCAGCAGGATCTTTCGAGGATTGACAAAATGTGCCGTCTCCTCAAAGTTGATGCAGACGACATTTGCGATCGGTGCACAAAGTCGCGTTGCCAAGCCCGGCGTTACGTCTGACTCGTGACAGACCACTGGAATTCGACACAACCATGCTGCAATGACTACCGGAACTGCAACAAAACCCCCTTTTGAGAACACTACATCGGGGCACCGCCGGCGGCAAATGATCAGCGCCTGAAAACAACCCCACACAATCAGAAACGGATCAATCAGATTCTTAGGAGACCAGTAGCGACGAAACTTCCCCGTTGCAATAGATGCATAAGGCACGCCTGCCGCCTCGACGAGCGATCGCTCAATACCCTGGTAGGATCCGATATAGCTGACGCCCCATCCTGCTCTCGTCAACCGCTCCATCAGTGCGAGATTAGGAGTGACGTGTCCGGCAGAACCGCCACCTGTGAACAGCACGTGTTTCACAGATTCAGCAACTCACGAACCAGTGGGATGGTCACTCTCCGCTGTTGCCGGAGCGATTCATGAGCAAGGCCGTCCAACAGCCGCAACAGAGATTGCTGGTCGCGAGCACATCGGCTCATCACGTATGCGACAACCTGGTCGGTCAGCTCAAAGCCATGTCGCGATGCCCTCTGGTGAAGCAGCATCTGTTTTTCGTCTTCATCGAGTTCAGCGGCCTGAACATGGGACATCGCACGGAATCGGGATCTTAGGTCAGGCAGGGAAATCCGAATTTCGAGTGGATGAGTACGCCCCGCTATCAGAAGTCCACGTCCGTTGTCCCTTAGCTCGTTAAAAAGATGAAACAGTGGCACTTGCCAGGATGCATCCCGAAGCACGTCGTCTGCTTCATCAAGACAAAGTAGATCGTACTCGTGGAGATTCTTAAGGATGTGAGGAGTTACACCACCCGGATCGGGTAGATACATCACCCGTTTTTCATTGCTTTGCCACGCATGACAAATTGCCTGCAGCAAGTGCGAGCGCCCTGTCCCAGACTGTCCCCAGTAGTAGACCCATGGCTGCTCCACAGTCAATTCCCGAGGGACCCTTCCCAGAAAATTGGTCAGGGTAGCTTCGGGGCGTAGCTCCAGATCCAGCAGGAGTTGTGATGTCACCAGTTCTTGCATCAGCTTTGTGGATCTTGTCGGGTCGAATCCGATGGCGGTGGTTCGCCAGTTTCTGGAACTGTGTACAAATCACTGTCTTTGTACCGATCGTGAGCATGTCGCACGAAGACCATTATGACTGCGGCGACCGGCAGTGCTAGAAGAATGCCCACGAACCCAAAGAGCTGTCCACCCGCCAGAATGGAGAAGATCACCGCAACCGGATGCAATCCAATTCTGTCGCCGACGAGCAAGGGCGTCAGCACAAAACCCTCGAGTATCTGACCAATCGCAAAAACCACTCCGACATAGGCGACGTAAGTCATGTCTTGAAACTGGAACAAAGCCGCAAGACCTGCCGCAAAAATCCCAACGATCACACCCAGGTAAGGGACGATGCTGGCAATGCCAGCGAGTAGACCGATAACAATCGCGAGTTCCAGCCCTAAGAGATACAGTCCCGTGGCATAGATACATCCGAGCAAAAACATCACCAGCAGTTGCCCTCGCAGAAATGCACTCAAGACATCATCACACTCGCGCGTCAACATAGAGACTGTGCCTTCAATATCTCTCGGAATCAGATCAGCGATGGCAGACAACAAATTGTCCCAGTCTCGCATCAGATAAAAACCGACCACCGGAATCAGAATAAGGTTGGCGACCCAAGTGACGAGCGCCAGGGATGACTTGGTCACCTCTGCCAGCACCAGCGTGACAACGTCTCCAGTCTGTTGCCAGTTTGCAAGTACCTGGGTACGCAGCACATCCATGCGGATATCAAAGGGATCGATGCCGAAATAGCTCACCAGCAGAGGGCTCGCCGTATCCTGAAGCCAGATGATGAATTCGGGGACACCACGCATGAGTGCAACCAGCTCTCGCACGAGGACCGGAACCAAGATGAGTCCGCCAAGGACAAGGACCAATCCAAAACCTACGAATACCATTGTAACTGCTAGCATGCGATTAATACGAAGAGATTCTAGCTTGTCGACCAGGGGATCACCCAGGTAGGCAAGGATCATCGCCACCAGGAAGGGCATCAGGATGGGTTTCAGTAGGTAGATGAGCACCAGTACGAGCACCAGTACGCCAAACCAGAATATTCTTGGGCTTGTCATCGGATTTTCCTGTTCATCCCCTACTGCATCCAGCGAAAGCGAAGTTGATTACGCCGTCCGGTTGGCACTGCCACCATCGCCTCGTCCAGATCGATCAGTTTCTTCAACTGATCAGGCTGTCCCTCCATACTTATCTGGTACGTCACTTCATCGCCTTCCACGGTGTCTACGACAACATCCAGAATCGGTGTCAGACCATTCAGATATCGATCCACCGCGGCATAGGCTTCGAGAGAATCCACGGCCTCGACAGTCAATAGAATATCCCCTCGCGAGGCATCAATGGCATATCGTTGCGCCAGCTGATTGGTGATTCGGTCCACCACAGCCACCACCATTTCATCAGGATTAAAACCCACCGTATCAAAGTTCTGCCATCGAGCATCGAGCCGAAACGACCACCGACCGACCCAGCGTCCACCTTGATGTTGAACTCGACCGGAAAGAATACAGTCCGGTCGATATCGGATCGATGCGGTCTCAACAGTACCGAGAAACTGACCCCAGATCTGCGCGGTTGAAACCTGACCGGTATCTTCCAGGTCCATCAGGGGCCATAACAGGGGTAGTCCTCGCTCTCTAAATCGAATCTCGAAAGCCTTGGCCACCTCACCCGCATCACCCTCTTCCAACATTCTGCGCTGACCGCTGTCCTCAGCCTCCGCAATCCAAACCATAATTCCAGGACGCTCACTACCCCAAACGGGAAAACCTGCCTCGCGAAGCAACCGCGATACCGCGTTGGGTTCAAATCTGATCGTCAGGAGTTTCGCATCATTCAATTCGCCATCGACAATGAGTTGACGATCGGTCGTCGTATAGTGGTGTTCATCGTAAAATCGATCAGGATTTCTCATCGCCATGATCACTGATCCATGACGAGCGACCTCGACATTGCCTGACACTCTGATGAGTACCTGCTGCAAGCCAGATGCCACACCAGCCTGCAACGCTGCCTCACTCTGATCGACTACCAGGACCTGCGCCTGGTAGAGATCCTCCACCAATAGACCGCGAGCCGTAAGTGAATATGCAATCACACAGAACGTGGCAACCAACCGGAGCATGAAATGTCTGAGATTCATTGCGACAGCATTTTCAGTTGAACACTAAACGCAGAAACCAATGAACTCGAACAATCACGAGCGCGAGGACGAACTGCGTATGGGCAAACAGGGAAACCATGTTGATGTATTCAGCTTTCAGTCAGCCAACCCATGGCAGGATTGTCACGGACTGATGCGGGATTTACAAGAAATGAGCCAACGACTGGTATCCATGGATAAGGGTCTAGGTCCACTGTCCTACAGCGCTGCCCGCACATCCGCTCGCAAAGCAGGCGTGGCCTCCATGGTCATTCTGAGCCTGGCATCATCTACAATCGCACTGGGGTGTCAACTGCCAACGAGTAACATACTTCAGGCAGAGCCTTCCGCTGAGCCGTCGATCACACCATTGCTCGCGAGTACACAGACTGGAAATGTCGACGACCTGGTAAGGGGTGATCAAGCCAGGAATATGGCGCCGCCACATCCGTTTCGCGCAACCTACAGAGCGAATTACAAGGGCCTCCCCTTACGCGCAAACGGTCTGAGGCAACTCACCCACGAGCCGGACGGCAGCTATCGTCTATTTACCGAAGCCAGTGCAATGTTCATTTCCGTCAGCGAGGAGACTCAATTCCATGTGAATGATGGTCAGATTGAACCGGTTTCTTATCTCTATCAACGAAGAGGACTCGGACGAAGTAAGACCGAGTCTCAGCAGTTCGATACAGAGGGCGCATGCATTAGACACGAAGATGGGGCGTCGACTGTGTGGCCCGAAGGTGCCTACGACAAGCTCCTGTTCCAGCTGCAGATGAAGCAGGATATTTCAATCTCGTTTGCAGAGGGACGTCCTTGGCCGGACATGAACTACACTGTCGTCGATGGGAAGCAGGTAAAAAACTATCAATTCAAAGTGGTCGGCACTGAAAAACTCGAAACACCTATCGGACAATTAACGACAGTCAAGGTGGCTAGAGTCCGCGAAAATAATGCCCGGGAGACCATCTTCTGGTTATCGCCAGAGCACGATTTTCTGCTGGTCCAGCTGCGCCAGATCGAGCCAGATGGCAGCGGTTTTGAGCTCTACCTTCAGGATCTTGAACACTAATCCCTATGCACGTGGCAGAGTTACGCCCTGCTGACCCTGGTATTTACCACCACGATCACGATAGGAGATTTCGCAGGGCTCGTCTGATTCAAAGAACAACATTTGAGCAACACCCTCGTTGGCATAGATCTTCGCCGGCAGCGTTGTCGTATTGGAAAATTCCAGTGTCACGTGCCCTTCCCACTCGGGTTCCAAAGGGGTCACATTGACGATAATTCCACAACGTGCATAAGTAGATTTCCCAAGGCAGACCGTCAGCACCGTACGAGGGATTCTGAAGTACTCGATGGTCCGCGCTAATGCGAATGAGTTGGGTGGTATCACACAGACGTCACCCTTTACATCGACAAAACTGTTCTCGTCGAAAGACTTGGGGTCAACCGTGGCAGAGTGAATATTGGTAAAGACCTTAAACTCATCTGCACATCGAACATCGTAGCCGTAACTGGATGTTCCATATGAGATCAGTCGGCGTCCATCCGCTTCCTTCACCTGCCCCGGTTCAAAGGGCGAAATCATCTGATCAGACGTCACCATCCGTCGAATCCAACGGTCCGATTTGATACTCATCAAAATTCCTTGTCGTCCTGCGATGCCTCTTACTTAACAGAGTTCGCGTTCATTGAAATGTCCAAGCCGCGCCTAATCGTCGCTGATCGTAATGTCTGGAAGTTTCACCTGCGGGGCTACATCCAGTTGCCCAATCATTTTGGCCACAATCTCCCCAAATTGCCCTGAGATCTCACCCTGCGGATCCTCAATGACCGCCGGCTCACCTCCATCTGATTGCACACGAATCGACATCGCGAGAGGTAATTTTCCGAGAACGATCGTCCCATACTCTTGGGCGACTGATTCTCCGCCGCCATGACCAAATATTGGTTCCTGGTGACCGCATTGGCTGCAGACGTGGAGGCTCATATTCTCCACGATGCCAAGAATCGGGACATTCACCTTGGAGAACATCTCAATCGCCTTGCGTGCATCGAGCAACGCGATATCCTGCGGCGTTGTCACCACGACCACTCCATCAACTGACGCTTTTTGAACCAGCGTCAACTGGATATCCCCGGTCCCCGGCGGCATGTCGACAACCAATGTATCCACCTCGTCCCAGGCTGTCTGAAGCAGTAACTGCTGCATCGCACCACTCGCCATGGGTCCACGCCATACCGCGGGTGTCTTGTCCGTCGTGACGAAACCCATGGACATGACTTGAACATCGTGCGCGATCACCGGTTTTAGCAAGTTATCAGCAATTTCAGGGCGTGTGCCTTTGGGAACGCCCATCATCATGCCTTGACTAGGACCATAGATGTCCGCATCCAGGAGACCAGATCGAATACCTTGACGCGCAAGACCAAGGGCAATATTCGACGCAACCGTGGACTTCCCGACTCCACCTTTTCCAGAGGCTACAGCGATGACTCGCCGAACACCCGGGACTTCTACTTTTTCCATCTGATCCTCTCATCGACAAATCGGATTTCTCGAAACGCGACGAACCAACTCGCGCGACACTCCCAGTCCGCAAACCAATGCAGTATATTTAGCCCCCTCACGTTTTCCCACTAATGGCTAAAGGGACGTCCATTACTGACGCATCAACTCATATGTCAGAATCTCATTATCAAACCGGTTCGCGCCGCATTCTTGTCACGAGTGCGCTACCGAACGCCAACGGTTCAATCCATCTGGGCCATCTTCTTGAGCATATTCAGACGGATATCTGGGTTCGTTTTCAACGCATGTGTGGACACGAATGTATCTACGTTTGCGCTGATGACACCCATGGCGCCGCGACCATGTTGCGTGCTGAAGAGCTCGGCACAACGCCAGAAGCGCTCATTGACGATATGCGACTCGAGCATGAACAAGATTTCAAGGACTTCCTGATCAGCCATGACAACTATTACTCGACTCACTCCGAGGAGAATCGCGAGTATTCTTCGCTGATTTATGAACGCCTCAAGTCTGCAGGGAAAATTCTCACCCGTGAAGTCGAGCAACTCTACGATCCTGAGCGGGAGATTTTCCTTGCCGATCGTTTTATTGTTGGCGGGTGCCCGCGGTGTAAATCCGAAGGCCAATACGGTGACAACTGTGAAGTCTGCGGCGCGACTTACGATGCCACCGATCTGATCAATCCTGTTTCGAAGCTGTCAGGCGCAGCACCCGTCCTCAGGTCCTCTGCGCACTTTTTCTTTGCGTTGTCTGAGTTCAAAGATTTTCTAGAGTCGTGGACCCGAAGCGGGACGCTACATGACCAGGTCGCGAACAAACTCGCAGAGTGGCTCGAAGAGGGATTACAGGACTGGGACATCAGCAGGGACGCACCTTACTTCGGGTTTGAAATTCCTGGCGAAACAGCTAAGTTTTTTTACGTATGGCTGGACGCACCCATCGGCTATATGGCGAGCTTTAAACGCTACTGCGAAACAACGGGAATAAACTTTGATGAATGGTGGCAACCGGATTCAAGCTGTGAGATCCACCACTTTATTGGCAAGGACATCATCAACTTCCATGCGTTGTTCTGGCCAGCCATGCTAGAAGCCGCTGGATTCCGAACACCGACCCGTATTCACGCTCACGGTTTCATCACCGTTGACGGGCAGAAGATGTCCAAGTCACGAGGAACATTCATCAACGCACGCACTTACCTGGATCACCTTGGACCCGAGTATTTGCGTTACTACTTCGCGACCAAACTATCCGATTCCATTGATGATCTGGACATTAACCTCGAAGATTTTGTTCAACGGGTCAATTCGGATCTGGTCGGCAAGGTCGTCAACATCGCCAGTCGTTGCGCTGGCTTCGTTAAAAAGCAAGGTGGTCATCTTGCTGCCAGTTGCGACAACCCGCTGATTGACGGATTCAGAGCGCAGGCTGCCGAGATCGCTAAAGCGTATGAGGAAGGAAACGTTGGCAAGGCAATCCGACAGATCATGGCCATGGCTGATCAGGCCAACCAGTTCATTGCCGACAAAGCCCCATGGCAAATGGCTAAGGAAGAAGGCAAAGACGCCGAAGTACTCTCTGTCTGCACTGATGGTATCAATGCGTTTCGAATGCTTGTGACCTACCTCAAACCGATCCTGCCAAAACTGGCAGAAAAGTCCGAGGCCTTTCTCAACGTGTCCCCATTGTTGTGGTCAGACCTCGACGAGCTGTTGGTCGACCATGACATCAACAAATTCAAACCGCTGATGTCTCGTATCGAACAAAAGGATGTTGATGCAATGGTCGAGGCAGGGAAATCGGGCATAGACGGCGAAACATCAACAGAGGCTGCGGATCAAGCAATGGACAAAACAGCCGAAAATAGCACGATCGAATTTGATGACTTTGCAAAACTGGACCTTCGTATCGCAAAAATTGAAAAAGCGGAGCATGTCGAGGGGGCCGACAAGCTGATCAAGCTGACCCTTGACATAGGTACAGAGCAGAGACAGGTTTTTGCGGGCATTAAGGCTGCTTATCAGCCTGACGATATCGTTGGGCGACTGACAGTGATGGTCACAAACCTAGCACCACGGAAGATGCGGTTTGGAGTCTCCGAAGGTATGGTGCTTGCTGCCGGCCCCGGAGGACAAGACCTGTTTCTTCTGTCACCAGACAGCGGCGCCGAACCGGGTATGGAAGTCAAATAGTCGCCATTGTGACAGGATCCAACCTTGCCTGACTCGATCACCATCCTGCTGACTACGATCTTTGTTAACAATTTTGTCATGGTGCAGTTTCTTGGCCTGTGTCCATTCATGGGTGCCAGTAACCGCCTCGACAGTGCGTTCGGAATTGCAGCAGCCACGCTGTTTGTCATGACGCTTGCCAGTAGTCTGAGTTATCTACTCAACGCTTGGTTTCTGGTACCTCTTGAAGTTGAGTTTCTTCGGATTATTCTGTTTATTGTTGTGATTGCAGCCGTTGTTCAGTTTGCCGAGATTGTGATGCGGGCAATGGAACCGCGTCTACACCAGCAACTGGGTGTATACGTACCGCTGATTACTACCAACTGTGCAGTACTGGCAGTCGCGCTCCTGAACATCAAACTCGCGACTTCAATGATAGAGGCGTTGTTATATGGAGCGGGTGCGGGTCTCGGTTTCGGTCTGGTGCTGATCCTGTTTGCGGCAATGCGTGAACACCTCGAGGCTGCTGATGTCCCCAAACCATTTAAGGGCACTCCGATCTATATGATTACGGCAGGACTATTGTCCCTAGCCTTCATGGGCTTCACGGGTATGTCGTGATGCTGGTCGACATGATCTCCCCTAGCATGCCCTACCAGGCTGTCCTGTTGATGATAACTATGGGTTCCGTGATCGCGTGGGCACTTTGCTGGGCGGAACGAAAACTCCCACCGGATACTGCTAGCCAGATAGAAGCGTTAAATCAACTGTTGCCACAAACACAATGTGCCCAATGTGGTTACCCAGGCTGTCGCCCCTATGCGATAGCAATACAGACAGGAAAGGCCCCGATCAATCTCTGTCCACCAGGTGGTCAAATCACCGTCAAAAAACTCGCTGAACTCACCGGTCAGTCACCAAAGATCCTGTCATCGGTGTCTGATCCCACACTGCGCGCCGTTATCCGCGAATCGGATTGCATTGGCTGTACGTTGTGTATTGAAGCCTGTCCCGTCGACGCGATAATTGGTGCCACAAAAAAGACACATACGGTCATCGAGGATGAGTGCACAGGTTGCGAACTCTGCCTACCTCCATGTCCTGTTGATTGTATCGATCTTGTTTCAATCTCCCTCGACGACACGACCTCAGTTGATACTACCTCACGCGTCGTTGCCTCAAGTCTTGATAAGACGCAACCTCAGATGTCAGCGAGTATCACGGTGTCGGACGACTGCGTTCGATGCGGTGAGTGCATTCCTGTCTGTCCGAAATCGCTAACCCCTGTTGCAATGTATTGGCAGCGCAACAATGTGACCGAAATGGAAGCCCTCCGGCTAGCCGAATGCATCGAGTGCAGCCGCTGTGATCGAGCATGCCCCAGTGAATTGCCTCTCGCCACCATTTTCTCGGATGCCAAGGGCTCGCTACGCCAAGAACAACGACGAAAGGAATCTGCGATATACAGTGAAGCCAGGTTCTATGCGAGGAAAAAACGACGCACGGCCGCACCCCCCGTGTCGAAAAGTCCGATCCCAAAACCTAGCGATCTGTTAAAGATTGCTCAACGACAACGTGCAGAAACTGGCCAGGACGGCCCATGAAAACGTCCGCCATCAGGCGCACATTATGGGAGGTCAACGCGGCGCTGCTACCGGGTATCGCCGCCATGACCTGGTTCTACGGCATCGGCATGCTCATAAACCTCGTGACATGCGTCGCTGTTGCCATCATGTCCGAAGCATTTGTACTCATACTTCGCAGGCGGTCTTTGACGACGTTGTTTGATGGCAGCACGGTCATGACGGGTCTCCTGATCGCGTTATGTCTGTCACCATTCATTCCATTGCTATTACTGATCTTCGGTGTGGCTATCGCCATCGTTTTCGGTAAACACCTTTTTGGAGGACTGGGTCACAATCCGTTCAATCCTGCGATGGTGGGCTATGCGGTACTCATTCTCTCGTTCCCTACGCAAATGACACTTTGGCCTTCGTTAGCTGAAATGGAAATAAACGCTGTTGACATCAACCCAGGTCTGACGGTTGAGGAAACAGTCACTATTAAGCAAAGTCTCACACTACAAGAAATTATTGCCTTCAAAACCTTCGAGCCCATACCTGATGCTGTGACCATGGCAACCCCACTTGATCAGATGAAGTTCAGAGGCAGTCTGACTACTACCGAAGTCTGGGAAACCGCGCGCGGTTTTGGGTCCATCGCTGGGACCGGCTGGGAAGTGATTAATCTTTGTTTCTTGATCGGTGGGATATTCCTCTTACTGCGTCGTCACATTGATTGGCGAGTACCCCTGGCGATGTTGCTGACCATCGCCATTGTTACAGGCTTGCTCTATGACAACGGCAGTAGCGAGTCGATTGGCTCGCCTTTCTTTCATCTTTTTTCCGGTGGCACTATGCTGACAGCGTTCTTTATCGCGACTGATCCGGTGACGACCCCCGTTTCGTCACTAGGTCGTTGGCTCTTTGCAATAGGTGTCGGCTTACTCGCCATCATCATTAGATTTCACGGTGCCTATCCCGACGGGATGGCGTTTGCCATATTGATGATGAATGCAGCCACACCGCTCTTGGATCATTGGGTAACGAAGCGACAGAGACCAGTGGCAACCACATGAAGCAAGCGGTCCTGGCCATGGTGGGTCTCACATTCGTTGCGGGCATCTCTCTGACGCTGGTTGATGGGTTGACCAGGGAGCCTATCGCCAACAACCTGCGTCAATACAGCGAACAACAGCAACGGCAGATCTGGAATACCGACGACATTGCATTCAATCTCCAGAATGATCAAACCTGGATCGTCGAGACGAGGGATGAGCAAATAGGTCGTATGTACCGCACCACAACCCCAAATGGCTACAATGGTGACGTCACTCTGTGGGTCGGCGTGCGAACCAGCGGTGAGGTCCAAGGAGTACGCGTGATACAGCATCAGGAAACGCCAGGGCTTGGTGACCAGATCGATCACCGAATTTCTCCGTGGATTGACCATTTCACCGGACATTCACTCGATCGACGACAAATCGAATCATGGGATGTAATCAGTCATGGCGGCATATTCGATCAATTTACAGGCGCGACCATCACGCCTCGAGCGGTTGTTCATGCGGTTCGCGATGTGCTCATTCAGCACAATCAGTTTAGCCGAACCCCGCAAGCTGACATCAGAAAGGACAAGACCAACCCGATACTCAATCGAATAGAGGAAGCGGAGTGAAGCTTTCCATTGGTTCCCTGGCGCTCGACGGCCTCGTTCGAAACAACCCCGCCACCATACAATTGTTGGGACTCTGCCCATTGCTTGCAGTGTCCACGACGTTTGCAACATCGCTGGCCCTGGGCCTTACTACACTGGTGGTTCTGACAGTATCATGCGCGTTGGTCAGTCTGTTGCGTTCTTGGATTGTCCAGGTGATTCGTCTTCCCGCACAAATACTCATCATTGCATCCGCGGTCACCTTTGCCGATCTTGTGCTCCAGGCATGGGCGTTCGAGCTACACAGTCGTATTGGACTATTTATCGCCCTCATCGTCACCAACTGCACAATCCTCGCACGTGCAGAAGCATTCGCGAGACGGCATGGCGTTATCACATCCACGGTTGATGGCATCATGATGGGCAGTGGGTTCCTGGTGGCTATTCTAGTTTTAGGTTCCGTTCGAGAGATCCTGGGCCACGGTACATTAGGCGCCAATCTTCATCTGTTATGGCCGGGATTTACCGAGACCGGTCTTCAGTTTGCTGGTGGTGGCCTGCTGATTGTGTTGTTGCCACCTGGCGCTTTCGTGGTCTTCGGATGTCTTCTTGCCCTTTTAAATACGCTCAACGCGCGATGGGGTTTTTCACGCGAGACTACCGAAGAAGAAGGAGGACCTCACCCGATCAGGGACAGACCAGATATCATTGGCTCTGATCGATAGATACATCCTGTTAATCGTTGTATGCGGAACCTTGACGTACTCTTTCTATGAATAAGAAAAAGCGATACGAGATACTTACGCGTCTTCGTGATGAGAATCCTGCACCAACTACAGAGCTCGTCTTCCACTCACCGTTCGAACTCCTCATCGCTGTGATGCTATCCGCACAGGCAACCGATGTCAGCGTGAATAAGGCCACCGCCAAACTCTACCCTGTAGCTAATACTCCAGCAGCCATCCTGACGCTCGGTGAGGCGAAGTTGAAGACGTTCATCAAGACCATTGGGCTGTTTAATACGAAAGCCGCCAACGTCATCAAGACCTGCCGTATCCTTCTTGAAGAACATGGAGGGCAGGTGCCGACCACTCGCAAGGAACTGGAGGCCCTACCCGGTGTAGGCAGAAAAACTGCCAATGTTGTGATGAATACTGCATTTGGAGAGCCAACCATCGCTGTGGATACGCATATTTTCCGAGTCTCCAACCGTACGAAGTACGCTCCCGGGAGGACGGTACGCCAGGTGGAAGACAAACTCATCAAGTTCACACCTGACGAATTCAAACAGGACGCTCACCACTGGCTCATCCTGCACGGTCGTTATATCTGTACCGCACGAACACCCAAATGCCCAGCGTGTGTGATCTATGATCTGTGTGAATACAGAAAGAAGACAGATCCTGACGACGATTGACCCGCCTACGAAACCTACAGCTCAAGCGGACAGGTCAAAACCCTCATATCCGTTTGATACAACCTCGTCACACTTCTTGCGGTAGTTGCCAACTCCACCTACGTAAGGCATAAAAATTCTCGGTTTGCCCGGAATATTCGCACCCAGATACCAGGAGTTACAGGACGGGGCCGTAAACATCGTCCCCTCTGCCGCTCTATTGACATGTTCCACCCACTGATCTTGTGCGCTTGCATTGGCTTCAATGCTTCGATATTGATGTTCGTCCATGTAGGCAATACAGTCCCCGATCCAGTCGACATGCTGTTCAATAGAAACCAGCATATTGCTGAGCACTGACGGGCTACCAGGTCCCGTAATCATGAACAGATTGGGAAACCCGTGAACCTGGAGACCGAGGTACGCACGAGGCCCTGCGTACCAGGCTTCCGATAGCGGCTGACCATTTCGTCCCTGAATATCAATGCGTTCAATTGCCCCCGTCATCGCGTCAAAACCAGTCGCGTACACCAGTGCATCAAATTCAAAATGACCCTGTGCGGTTTGTATGCCCGTCTCTGTGATCGACCCTATCCCGCCCTTCCGAAGGTCAACCAACGTCACATTGTCACGGTTGAAAGCAGCGTAGTAGTCAGTATCGATGACAGGTCGTTTACAACCAATCGGATAACCGCGAGGTTTCAACCCTTCTGCCGTTGCAGAATCGTCAATCACCCGCGCCAACTGCTCGCGGTACATCTCGCAGGCGAGTTCGTTGGCCTCGAGATTCATCTGAACATCTACAAATTTTCGGATGGCACCAAATCCTTCCTCTTCGACCATCGTCATCCGTTCTTCATGCGTCGTTTCCAAGATCAAATCTTCAGGGATGATGTTGTCAGCGCCACCAAAGCCAAAACCATAGCCGATAATGCCCGCCTGAGACTCACGTTGCGCCAAGCGAATAGCCGCATAGTTGCTCTTAGCTTTCTGACGGAATTCTTCAGTGAGCGGGCGGTTAAATGCTGGCATCGTATAGTTCGGAGTCCGCTGAAAGACGGTCAGGTGTTTCGCCTGTTCAGCAAGTACTGGAATTGCCTGAATACCCGATGACCCGGTCCCAATAATCCCAACCCTCGTTGTACTGAAGTCAACGCCGTCATGAGGCCATTGGCCTGTATGGTAAATATCACCTTTGAACTGATCAGCGCCTTCGATTGTCGGAGTGTTTGGCACTGAGAGACAACCGGTGGCCAAGACGCAAAAGCGGGATTCGAACACATCATCGGTTTCCGTCGTGATTCGCCAGCGCTGTTCGTCCCTATAATGTGCCGACGCGACTCGCGTGTTGAATTTGATATCACGTCGGAGGTCGAAACGATCGGCAATGTGCTGTGCGTATTCCAGAATTTCCGGCTGACCCGCCATGACCTCGGTCCAGTCCCATTCCTGTTCCAATTCAGGAGAAAAGCTGAAGGAATACTCCATGCTGGGGATATCGCATCGTGCACCGGGATAACGATTCCAGTACCACGTCCCGCCAACATCATCACCTGCCTCAAGGACCTGGACAGAAAGCCCCATTGCTCGGAATCGATGAAGCTGGTACATGCCCGCAAAACCAGCACCCACCACCACCACGTCAAATTCACCTACTGTCATATTGACTGACCCCCAATTCTGATGCCTACAAAGGACGACTCAAAACTCAACAGTATACCGGCATAGCTAGCGATGTTCAGATTCACCATGCTGGCCAGTTTCCGCCAGCTTGGTGTATGTTGCCGGTGTCAAATTCAAGAGGGGGGCGACAGATGTCCTGGGAACCTGAAGTCGAGGAGATCAAACAACGTGTCCAGATGGCCGAACAGATGGGAGGCGAGGAAGGGATCGCTGTCCAGCACAGCCGAGGGAAGCTCACCATTCGCGAACGCATCGAGCGCATCTCCGATCCAAACTCATTCCAGGAAATAGGACGACTGGCGGGTGCGGCTACGTATGATGGCAACAAGCTGACCCACGTTCGCCCATCGAACACTATCATCGGTGTTGCCGAACTCAACGGTCGCAAGGTGGTGCTGAACGGCGGTGATTTTACGGTGCGTGGTGGCGCCTCAGATGCCGCGATCGGCAATAAGGGCGGACATGCGCAGAAGCTCGCAGGTGACTGGCGTATCCCCTTTATACGATTGCTTGATGCAACTGGCGGGAGCGTGAAAACGTTTGAACAGATTGGACGAACCTATATACCGACAAATCCAACGACCCCTGGGATAGAGAAGATACTCTGTGAAGTACCCGTTGCAGCGGCGGTACTCGGCTCTGTTGCGGGGCTACCGGCAGTCGATTCCTGTCTCGCGCACTTCAATGTCATGGTGAAAGGAATTAGTCAGGTCTTCCCCGGGGGACCACCCGTGGTCAAAGCCGCGCTCGGGATGGAGATTAGTAAAGAAGATCTTGGGGATGAACGCAGCCAGGTATACGGTGCAGGGGTCATTGACAACCTCGCCAAGGATGAAGACGAAGCATTTGAGATGGTTCGCCAGTTCCTCTCATACCTACCTGACAATGTCTGGCAGATGCCGCCTCGTCGTGACACCAGTGACGATTCGCAGCGGCGGGACGAATATCTGCTTTCTGCAATCCCACGCAACAAACGCCGCGTCTATGACGCTTACAAAATTGTTCGCGCGATTGTGGATCAGGATTCGTTCTTTGAAATTACTCCACACTGGGGTCGCTCAAGAATTGTTGGACTGGCGAGGCTGAACGGTTATCCATGCGGCATCATGATCAACAATCCGAAACGTATTGGGGGCTCCATGGACGTGTCGGCCGGCACCAAGGTCATGCGATTCCTCTCTATGTGCGATACGTTCCATCTGCCCATGGTCTACCTGGCAGACGAACCGGGTTTCATGGCCGGGCCTGAGCAACAAGCCCAAGGCATCGTAAGAGCAGGGGCCAGGATGCTCTGTACGACACTCCGAACACAAATGCCGTGGATCACGGTCATCATCCGACAACTCTACGGTGTCGCCGGACAGTGCCACGATCGTCCAAACGGCATGTTCAAGCGCGTAGCCTGGCCATCGGGACACTGGGGGTCCATGCACATATCAGGCGGGGTCTCTGCAGCGTATCGTCGTGTGATTGATGAGTCTGACGACCCGGACGCAAAACGTAAGGAAATTGAGGACCGCCTAGATGCACTATCGTCACCCTTCCGAACGGCAGAGGCGTTCAACATCGAAGACATCATGGATCCCAGAGACACTCGACCAATGTTGTGCGAATTCGTGGAAATGGCACAGAACAGTATCGCAACCCAACTCGGTCCGACGTCGACGCCTTATATGCCATAGGTTCGGTATCGACAGTCTGGTTAAGGCAATGACTACCGATGTTTTCGACCTTTGCTCGCGGCAACCCGCAATCGGAGTGCGTTCAATCGAATGAACCCTGATGCGTCTGCCTGATCGTAGGCACCTGCATCATCTTCAAACGTAACGATAGCACTATCGTACAACGTATCATCAGACTGCCGTCCAACGACTGTGATGTTTCCCTTGTAAAGCTTAAGTCTCACTTCGCCGTTGACGTATTGCTGCGAGTCATCAATCAGTGCCTGCAATGCCTGCCGTTCAGGGGCCCACCAGTATCCTGTATAGATGAGTTTGGCATAACGGGGCATCAGCTCATCCTTCAGGTGTCCGAGTTCTCTGTCCAGCGTTATGCTTTCCATCGCTCGATGTCCCTTGAGCAGAATCGTGCCGCCCGGCGTCTCATAGCACCCCCGAGCTTTCATCCCCACGTAACGGTTTTCGACGATGTCAACCCGACCAATACCGTGCTCACCACCCACCCTATTGAGAAAGGTCAGTACTTCTGCCGGAGCCATGGTCTTACCATCGATCGCCACAACATCACCACGCTCATAGGTCAGAGCCAGATAGCGTGGTTCGTCCGGTGCGGCCTCTGGACTTTGTGTCCACAACCACATCGCTTCTTCAGGCTCGGACATCGGATCTTCCAGAATGCCACCCTCGTAGGAGATATGCAGAAGGTTGGCATCCATCGAATAAGGTGATTTTTCACCCTCATGTTTCCTGTCTACGGGAATCTGATGTTTTTCGCAGAACTGCATCAATGATTCACGAGAAGTCAGATCCCACTCCCTCCAGGGCGCAACCACCTGAATATCTGGTTTTAGCGCGTAGGCACCGAGCTCAAATCGGACTTGGTCATTTCCCTTACCCGTTGCACCATGAGCGATCGCGTCCGCCCCAGTCTCTTCGGCAATCTCTACCAAACGCTTAGTAATCAACGGCCGAGCGATCGAGGTCCCCAGCAGATATTCACCTTCGTAAATGGTGTTGCATCGAAACATCGGGAAAACGAAATCGCGGACAAACTCCTCCCGCACATCGTCGACGAAAGCGTCTACGGCGCCTGTGTTCAGGGCCTTTTCCCGAACATGTGAATAGTCGTCACCGTCACCGAGATCCGCCGTGAAGGTGACTACTTCACACTTGTATGTCTGCTGAAGCCACTTAAGGATGGCAGTCGTGTCCAAACCACCCGAGTACGACAATACAACTTTTTTGATGGCCGCCATGTTGGCTCGCGCTTGCTTTGTGAAACGGGGCGCTATATTAACGCCCGTGCAGGATGCTGTACATGATCACTGGCCGCGTCGCCGGTCCATCAGTACAATTATCCTATGCGAGAAATCACAATGACCCGTCCCGATGACTGGCATCTGCATCTACGTGACAAGGCCTATCTCAAAGATACGGTCAGAGATGCGGCCCGCTATTTCCATCGCGCGATCGTGATGCCTAACCTGGATCCACCAGTGACGACGGTGACTGATGCCGCTCGATATCGGCAAGACATTCTTAAGGTCATGCCATCAGGTACACATTTTGAACCGTTAATGACGCTCTACCTAACAGATCAAACGGAGATCACGACGGTTGTCGAAGCGGCTCAAAGTGATTTTGTCAAGGCCATCAAGTTGTATCCAGCTGGCGCAACCACCAATTCCGCCGCTGGTATCAATACCATTGACAACCTTTACCCGATTTTTGAGGCCATGCAGCGATATGGAATCGTGCTATGCATCCATGGTGAGGTCACCGACCAAGACATGGACATCTTTGATCGTGAAGCGGCATTTATCGATCGTCATCTTGGCGATATCGTCAGCGAGTTTCCAGAATTGAAAATTGTCTTCGAGCACATTACAACCAGCGAGGCCGTTCAGTTTGTATCTGACGCGTCACCGAAGGTAGCGGCGACCATCACAGCCCATCACCTGCTCTACGATCGGAACGATATGTTGGCCGGCGCCCTGCGACCACTCTTCTACTGTCTGCCGATACTGAAACGTGGTACCCATCGGTTCTCGCTGCTCGAGGCGGCGGCCTTCGGAGGTTCAAAATTTTTTCTTGGCACCGATTCCGCTCCCCATCCTAGACACCACAAAGAAGATGCCTGCGGCTGCGCCGCCGGTTGCTACACAGCGCACGCGGCACTTGAGATGTATGCCGAAGCGTTCGATCAGGTCGACGGCCTGGCGAACCTGGAGGCTTTCGCGAGTTTCAACGGTCCCGACTTTTACGGACTGCCAAGGAATGAGGACACCATCACGCTTAGAGAACAAACGTGGGATGTCCCGGAACTGCTGTCTTTTGGAAACGATGAACTAGTGCCTCTTGGCGCGGGAGAACAAATACGCTGGACTGTTCTGGGTACCGAAAGCGACTCTGAAATTTGACTATCGCCGATCGATTCAGGGGATTCCTACCGGTTGTCGTCGATCTTGAGACCGGCGGTTTCAATGCCAATACCGATGCTATTCTGGAGATGGCGTCTGTGGTGATCCGGATGGATGACGATGGATACGTTTACCCCGGTGAGCGTTTGTTTTTCAACATCGCACCCTTCGAAGGAGCCAACATCGAACCCGCATCATTGGAATTTACGGGTATCGACCCGGGTCACCCGTTCAGAGATGAAGTATCTGAAGTCAAAGCCTTCACAACCACATTTGAAGGTATACGTAAAGAGATGAAGCAGACGCGTTGTACGCGGGCCATTCTTGTCGCCCACAACGCGGCTTTCGACCATGCGTTCATCCGACAAGCAGTCATACGATGTGGCATCAAGCGCAGTCCATTTCACCCTTTCTCAGCGTTCGATACCGTCAGTCTAGGAGGTCTCGCTGTGGGTCAGACTGTACTGGCAAAAGCGTGCCGGGCATGCGGACTCGAATTCGAAGACCAGGAAGCGCATACCGCACTCTACGACTGCGATAAGACAGCAGAGCTGTTTTGCTACATCGTCAATCGGTGGCAACCGCTGCTGGACCTCAGCCGAGTATCCGATGAACTCTAAGGATGGCTCATAAAAAAGCCGTCAGACCAGAAGGCGTGACGGCTCTTACTTCCAAAGACCGTTTACTAACCGTCCAGTGTGTCCAGAGCTTTCTGGAAACGATTCGCATGGGAACGTTCCGCCTTGGCCAGAGTTTCCATCCAGTCCGCGATCTCATCAAAACCCTCGTCACGCGCCGTCTTCGCCATCCCTGGGTACATATCGGTGTACTCATGGGTTTCGCCGGCAACGGCCGCTTTCAGATTGTCTGATGTACTGCCGATGGGCAGGCCTGTAGCAGGATCACCAGAAACCTCAAGATACTCAAGATGACCGTGTGCGTGGCCCGTTTCACCTTCCGCTGTTGAACGAAATACAGCAGAGACATCGTTGTAGCCTTCAACGTCAGCTTTGGCTGCAAAGTACAGGTATCGTCGATTGGCCTGTGATTCACCTGCAAAGGCGTCTTTCAGATTCTGTTCAGTCTGAGATCCTTTTAGATCCATGTGTGCTCTCCTAAATTTAATTAAACATCAACGACCAGAAAAAAAGATTCTAAAGTGGAGCCCCCTTACCGATCCATCAATTTTGAATGCTATCGGGGACTCAACCTTAGTCGTTGTTCGACTCAACGGCTTCTTTGATCAGTGGTTGTAACTCACCAGACTGATGCATCTCGACGATAATGTCGCAGCCACCTACCAGTTCGCCTTTAACAAACAACTGAGGGAACGTTGGCCAATTCGAAAACGTTGGCAGATTCGCTCGGATATCGGGGTTTGACAGTATGTCCACAAAGGCGAACTTCTCACCACATGCCATCAATGCCTGGGACGCCTGTGCTGAAAAGCCGCACTGTGGCTGATCCGGTGACCCCTTCATGTAGAGCAGGATATCGTGTTCCTCGATCTGTTCCTTGATTGTATCCAGAACCTCCATGGGCTTCTCCAGTTGGTTAACGTCAGAGAGGATATTACCCTGAATCATCATCGGACGCAGCAGGCCCAAAGCCACCGCCACCTGGTGTCTCGATGGTCAGTTCCTGACCTGTATCGACGTGCAAATGGCACTTGCCCGGCAACTCCCGATCATCCAGGCTGTTACGACCGACCTGCCCAGACTGCGCCGTACCTAGGCCCCAGGGCGGATGGCGCCGGCGTTCGGTCAACAAAGTAACCTCCGTAGGTTCCAGGAAACGGATTGTTCGTAAAAGGCCATCACCGCCCACGTAGCGTCCAGTTCCGCCTGAGTGGCGCCGTAAGCGATATGCTGTGACTCGCAGAGGGTAATGGCGCTCCAGACTTTCAATCGGTGTGTTCAGGGTGTTCGTCATGTGTGCCTGCACGCCACTTAATCCATCGCCATGAGCATGGGCACCCGTGCCTCCCCCGATGGTTTCATAGTAGTCCCATCTTGCATTGGGATCGTGACTCGATCTTGAACCCATCGCAACATTGTTCATGGTGCCCTGAGCAGCAGCAGGAATCCTGCTCGGCATCGCTGGTTGCAGTGCTTTCAGCACGACATCAACGATTCGCATAGAGGTCTCAACGTTCCCGGCCGCGACCGCGGACGGACGCTGGGCATTAACCAAAGAATGCTCTGGCGCATCAATATGAATGTGTGAAAACGTACCATAACAATTGGGCACGTCATCAGGCAGCAGACCACGAAAACAGTACAACACAGCCGCAGCAGTCACCGGCATCGGACAATTGATATTGCCGGCCACCTGATTCGACGTACCACCAAAATCGACGGTGATGGATTCACGGGTAACCGTGACCCGAACTCTGATCGGTACATCTCGATATCCGTTACCATCATCATCCATGAGATCAGCCGCCTCGTAAACTCCCGGCGGGATTGATCGATAAGCGTCAACTGCCCGTGTTGACGCGTACGTGTACAACTGTTCGACACTACTCAAAAAGCCATCTAATCCCTGAGCTGCAATCAATGCGGACAATCTTTGAACGCCAATGGCGACAGCACTTTGTTGCGCTGCAAGGTCCCCTGCTGTAACCGGGCTGCAGACGGCATACAAATCGCGGCCTGCGGCGGTCGCTTCGCCATTCCTCAACATCAGAGTTGGGGGGATCAACAATCCTTCTTCGTTCAGCATAGTCGACATCGGCATCGAGCCTGGGGTATCCGCACCAATATCGGCATGATGTGCCCGGTTCGCGACAAACCCCATAAGGCTCTCTTCGACGATACAGGGCGAGATCAAGGTCACGTCTGGTAAATGCGTGCCTCCGAGAAAGGGATCGTTAACAACCAGAACATCACCGAGGTGCCAATCCACCCCTTCCACCAGATCAGACATAGCATAGGCCATACTTCCCAGGTGAACAGGAATGTGGGCCGCTTGCGCGACAAGCCCACCGGACGCGTCAAAAAGCGCACAGGAAAAGTCAAGCCGGTCCTTTATATTTGGCGACAAAGCCGATCGTTCGAGGACTGCGCCCATTTCGAGACAGATCGCCGTAATGCGATTCACAAAGATCGAAAACTCAACTGGGCTCATGAGGTTGCTTTTGTGCGCTGACCATCTGGTTTATTATCGCGCACCTTTGCAATCAGGTTCGAGGGCGATTCCATGAATGATGCGGTAATGCCTACTTATGGTCGACTCGACGTGGCTTTTACCCACGGCGAGGGTTCCTGGCTCGTGGATGACCAGGGCAATCGGTATCTAGACGGCCTGTCCGGTCTAGGAGTCGTTGCATTGGGTCACGCTAATCCTGCGGTGGCAAAAGCGATTTCCGATCAAGCCGGCCAGCTGCTGCATACCTCAAACCTGTACAGAATACCTGTACAGGAGAAACTGGCATCAGAGTTGGCAGCGTTGTCAGGTATGGACAACATGTTTTTCTGTAATTCAGGCGCAGAAGCCAACGAGTGTGCTATCAAGATCTGTCGTATTTATGGGAACAACAGGGGTATTGCCGATCCGACAATTATCGTGGCGGATAATTCGTTTCACGGACGAACGATGGCAACGCTCACCGCGACAGGAAATCCAAAGGTGCATGCCGGATTTACGCCGCTTGTCACAGGGTTTGTCCACGTCCCCTTCAACGATGTCGATGCGGTCAGAGCCGCAGTGCAAGCCAATGACAATGTGGTAGGGGTGATGGTCGAGCCCATTCAGGGTGAAGGAGGCATTCACATACCTGACGATGACTACCTCCCCGCGCTAAGACAACTCTGCGACGACAGTGAGCTCCTGCTGGTTGTAGATGAAGTTCAGTCCGGGAATGCCAGAACCGGGCGCTATTTCGCTTATCAGCATTCAGATGTGCTTCCGGACGTAGTCCCTACCGCCAAAGGTCTCGCAAATGGTGTCCCCATTGGTGTCTGTCTGGCGCGCGGTATTGCCGCTGACCAGCTGAAACCGGGGAACCACGGTTCCACTTTCGGTGGGAATCCCCTGTCCTGTGCGGCTGCGATTGCCGTCGTGAATGAAATCGAAAACCACAATCTCGAGGCACGGGCTGCCGAATTGGGTGACCGAATGCTGACTTCGTTTCGCGACCGACTCGGCGGACGCAACAACGTTAAGGATATACGCGGCAAAGGACTGATGCTGGCGGTCGAACTGACGTCCCCTTGTTCCGAAATTGTTCAGAAAGCGCTGGACCAGAGACTGCTCTTGAATGTCACCGCGGATTCCGTCATCAGACTGCTGCCGCCATTGATCATTACCGATGAGGAAGCAGAGCGGATCTGTGATGTCGTCTGCACGTTGGTTGAGGAACATCCTTGAGCGGTAAGAAACCCTTGAGCTAAAAGCCTGCCTCGAGCTCAGTGGACAGATTTGAGTGCTCACTAGGTGCCAGGAGAGGTCAGGGGCTCGTCTCCTACAACCAGCAGGACAGCATTGTCCTCTGACATTGCGGCGTGTCATGTCTTTTTAAGCGACGTCCAATCGAGTTATGACATACACAAAGGGCGGGGTGTAATGCGATGAAGCAAACGGACTGGCAGGCCGGTTCAGGAGATTCGAACGGCCATTGAGACGGTGATAATTATGGATCAAGGCACCATCATACCGTGGCAAGAACTCTCATCAGAGGCGCTAAGTGGTCTGGTTGAGGAGTTTGTGTCGCGGGAGGGTACCGAGTATGGGGAGGAAGAGGTGAGCCTTGCCGACAAGGTCCGAGAGGTTATTGCGCAGCTCGAAGCAGGGACCGTGGTGGCGGTATTCGATATTGAGGGAGGCTCGGCATCCATAGTACCTGTAAATAATCTGCCACGCCCATGACCTAATCTGAGATGCATTCCGCGCCGCAGGTCGGATGTAAGCAACAGGTAATACTCCTGTAACTCCGTTCTATCTGCGACTCACGAGATACCAACGACCTCACCCTGAGGCGACTCCCATAATAAACCCCGCTTACATTGGTGGCGACAGATAGCTCTGATATACGCGTTAGCTTCGTGAGATGATATTAGCGATAGCCAACCGAGCATTAAGATCCAAGAAATTATAAACCTGATATGTGACCTCATCCGTAAATTGCTGGCTGACGGTGTTCTTGGCCTTCTTCAGATACGACATCGCAGCGAGGAACTCATGCTGCTCAGCATTGTTTTTGGCGCCTCGCGTCCGAACCAGCAACTTATCGTCTATGTGAGCGAACAGGGCGATCTTAATCTTCGGCAAGATGGTGGCTCAGGCACACGTGCCTCACTTACGCTAATATACTCAGACGTTTGACCGAACACGACGAACGGCGTCCTTCCAGCCCTCGTAGAGTCTTTCTGACTGGTCTTCAGGCATGGCTGGCAAAAAAGAACGGTCGAGTTGCCACAATTCAGAAATCATATCCAAATGAGCAAAGACACCAGATTGCAGACCTGCCAATAACGCAGCACCCAGTGCTGTGGTTTCCGTAACCACAGGTCTCTGAAGAGGTTTACGCAGGATGTCCGCTATAAATTGTACCACCCAGTTATTCACAACCATCCCACCATCTACGCGTACGGTTGAAACAGACACCCCATCAGCAACCATCGCATCTATCAAGTCGCGCGTCTGATAGCCCACGGATTGCAAGGTCGCCGTCACGATTTCACTCACACCACTGTCGCGGGTCAAACCTGTCAACGCGCCTCGCGCGTTAGGATCCCAATACGGTGCACCAAGCCCGGTAAAGGCGGGGACCAGATAGACGCCACCAGTGTCAGAGACAAGCTGTTCCGTCTCATGCGCAGAAGCAATCAGCCTCAATTCGTCGCGGAGCCACTGCACTGCGGCGCCCGCGACGAAAATGCTACCCTCGAGCCCATAGGTTGTGTGACCCTCCAACTGATAAGCCACTGTGCTGAGTAGACGATTCTCCGACCTCAGCGGGTCGTCTCCCGTATTGACGATGACAAAACATCCCGTCCCATAGGTACTTTTTATATCTCCCTTAGTGAAACAGCCTTGACCGATAAGTGCCGCCTGCTGGTCACCCGCCATGCCCCGAATCGGGACGGCCCCACCGAAAAGCTCTGTCACGCCGAACTCATAGGCGCAATCACAGACTTCTGGCATCATCTCGATTGGTATATTCAGTGTTGATAAAATCTGTTCATCCCAGACCCCTCGATGAATATCGTAGAGCATTGTCCTGGACGCATTGGTCGCATCGGTAAGATGAACCTTACCTCCTGTTAGTCGGAACAGCAGATATGCATCTATCGTTCCGAAGATGACCTCACCACGTTCAGCGCGTTCTCGTAGACCCGCTTCATTATTGAGGATCCATGCAAGCTTCGTTGCTGAAAAATACGGGTCAACAAGCAGGCCCGTTCGTTCAGTAACCAGATCCGCGAAAGGTGATCCCGACTGGCTTTCACACCAGTCAGCAGTCCGTCGATCCTGCCAGACGATGGCCCGATGGAGCGGCTCTCCAGTCGCTCTGTCCCAAACGACAGCAGTTTCACGTTGGTTCGTGATGCCAAAAGCGATCAGATCACCGGAAGACAGGGCGTTTCTCTTCATAAGTTCCTGCACGACCTCGACGGTCGAGGTCCAGATTTCGTTGGCATCCTGTTCTACCCACCCATCATTGGGGAAGAACTGCGGAAACTCCTTTTGCGAAACACCACATTGATGCCCACGTTCATCAAACAGGATGGCACGACTACTAGTAGTACCCTGATCGATCGACATTAGATATTTCATTGTTCACTCCGTAACGGGAAACCCGGAACCAGCAATTTCTCTGTTCTACGCGAGTCTGTCCTGTCTTTCGGAACTCGACAACCCACCCCCGTCATGCATTAATCCTATATGCACATTTTTCCGCAGCCACGGTTCCTAAGACCGGTACCTCGCACATGGCTAAGGCGCACCACGACGCCGACGCGCATAAACATTCGTTCGTCGTTTGCATCCGATCCCAGAATCAGGAGAGAGCTCATCGCTTTCTCGGAGGACCAGAAGCTGGCTCTAACCTACGATAGCTCTGGTTCAGGGGCACTACTTTGTATCGATGAGGATCGGTCACTTGGGGATGATGCATACAATCTGACTATCAAGCCTTCCGGTGTAAGACTCACATCGAATAGCTCTTCAGGCCTTTACTACGGCCTGGCAACGCTGTCGCAAATACTGAAAAAATCATCTAGACAGATCCCTTGCCTCTCGATCCGAGACTCACCACTCTTCCCAGAACGAGGCGTCATGCTCGACATTAGTCGCTGCAAGGTGCCCACACTTGAGACCATATTCACCCTCATAGACCAATTGGCACTGCTGAAATTCAATCAACTGCAGCTCTATATCGAACACACCTATGCGTTTCATGGGCATGAAGCGGTTTGGAAAGATTCTTCACCACTGACTACTCGCGAATTGCTTCGAATTCAGGATTATTGTCAGAAGCATTTCATCGATCTCGTACCCAATCTCAATTCCTTCGGGCACTTCGAACGCTGGTTGCGTCATCCAGAGTACCAGGAGTTTGCTGAATCTCCCCACGGGTTCGTGCACCCCCTGACCGGGCAACGGGTTCCCTACGGATCCACCCTCACACCCAACAGACGATCGCTTGATCTGCTCAAAGACCTCTATGATCAGTTTCTCCCATTACACGATAGCGATCGGTTCAATATTGGCGGGGATGAACCGTGGGAACTTGGAACCGGCAGAAGTCAGGCAAGATGCCGGAAACAAGGTGTTCAGAGGGTCTATACCCAGTTCCTTAAACAGATTAACAATCTCGTCAAACAGCATAACAAGCACACAATGATCTGGGCTGATGTCGTGATCGAACATCCAGAAGTCCTTCCTGACTTGCCAGAAGGCGCAACCGCGATGCTCTGGGGTTACGAAGCCAAACATCCGTTTCCAGCTGAATGTCGCGCATTAGATAAATCGGGGATGCCGTTCTACGTTTGTCCTGGCACAAGCAGCTGGAACGCAATTCTCGGTCGAACTGACAACATGCGGCGCAACATACGACGGGCTGCAGAATATGGAAGCCAACACGGCGCACGCGGTCTACTAGTGACCGACTGGGGAGACGGTGGGCATCATCAATACCTCCCGTTCAGCTACCCAGGTTTTGTGGTCGCGGCAGGACACGCATGGACCGGCCGCCCACCCACTGAGAAAGACATCAACAGCGGCTTGCAATCAGTCTTTGACCTTCGCCGCGCGAGTGCGGACGTCATTCTGTCTCTTGGGCACCTCGATGCGGCTTCAGAGGTCTACTGCCGTAATAGCACCGTTTTCAACCATGGCTTGTTCCCCGGGTTGCTTGGTGAAGACGCTGCACTCGCTATCAAACCTGCGCGGGCGAGAGAGCTTCTACAACGTCTAACCACCCTGTCTGAACGCGCGAGTAAACTCACTGAGTCAGTGATCGCGGATGAACTCATGACAGCAGCTCAATTGGCTGCACACGGTATCCGGCGCATACAACGCATTCAGATTGGTCACGGACGTCCAAAGGAACTTCGAAGGGAGCTTCGCGAGCTAATTGAACAACATAGAACCTGCTGGCTCCGCCGAAACCGCTCTGGAGGGCTGGAAGAGAGCGTTGATCACCTCGCCGCAAGTCTCCAGAAAATCAACTGACCGAGGCGTCGGCTAAAGGCACCCAAACGGCGGTTTCACGCTGGTTGTACTTCCCCAGGGGTGCGTGCACAATAACGACCCTTGTGTGCTCGTTAAATGCAACTTTGGAGAATGAGAATGCGCGACGTAGTCGTTGTAGATAGTGTCAGGACAGGCCTGGCCAAGTCCCATCGGGGATCTTTTAATTTGGCGAGGCCAGACGACTTGGTCGCGCATTGTATTGACTCACTGCTCGAGCGTAATCCTAAGCTCGATCCGGTTGAGGTCGAAGACGTCATCGTTGGCTGCGCCAGCCAGGAAGGTGAGCAGGGTGGTAACCTCGCACGCCTAGCCGTTGTACTGTCCAAGCTACCGATTACCACCTCCGGTTCCACAATTAGCCGCGCCTGTTCTTCCGGCTTGAACTCCATCGCGTTTGCGGCTAACCAGATTGCTAGCGGCTGCGCCGACATCGCAATCGCGGGTGGTGTTGAGTCAATTTCTGCAGGCGGACGCCAAACGCGTGGCAAATCTGAGATTCACCCGACAATTAGGGATATTTCACCCGCAATCTTCATGGCCATGGGAAACACCGCTGAGGTCGTTGCACGCCGTTACAACGTGTCTCGTGAATATCAGGATGAATTTGCGCTTGAATCGCAGTTGCGATGTGCAGCCGCACAGCAGGCTGGTCTGTTCGACGATGAAATCGTCCCTATGAAAACGAAGATGAAGCAGATCACGAACAAAGAAACTGGTGAATTTGAAATCGTCGATGCCGAGTGTGTCGGCGACGAATGCAACCGTCCGGATACCAACGCAGAAGGACTAGCTAAACTGAAGCCTGCTTTCGAAGAGGACGGAACCGTAACCGCCGGTAACGCGTCTCAGTTAAGCGATGGTGCATCCATGACGCTGATCATGAGTGCCGAACGTGCTGAACAACTCGGCCTGGAACCCATGGGGTACTTCCGCGGCTTTGCGGTTGCAGGCTGCGAACCGGACGAGATGGGCATTGGACCAGTTTTCGCAATCCCTCGACTAATGGAACGTGTCGGCCTCGACCTTCAAAAGGATATCGATCTGGTCGAACTGAATGAAGCGTTCGCTTCCCAGTGCGTCTACTGTCGCGATGAACTGGGAATCGATCCGGAAAAGTACAACGTCAACGGTGGCTCGATCGCCATTGGGCACCCATTTGGCATGACCGGCTCACGTCTCACGGGTCACGTACTCAGAGAGCTTAATCGTCGCAAGCAGAAGTACGGAATCGTCAGCATGTGTATCGGTGGCGGTATGGGCGCTGCAGGCCTGTTCGAAGCGATCAACTGATCCTTCTACACAGTCATCTAAAAAAGGGAGCTTAGGCTCCCTTTTTTGTAACTTCTATTTTGTCGCTACTTTTATGACGGAACTAGCGCTACAGAGCTGACTATTCTTGCAAACTGAACTCCCGATCGGTAAGTCCCTGGCTAAAATTGTTGGTCGGGTTTCGACTGACCCACAGTACATACACCACGAAATTCATTCCATGGGTCCCTTGAGAGAGGACAGCAACAAAGAGCAGCACCAGGCTAAAGAACATCGCAGGCTGAAGGACCGGACTTGATTCCTCGGACAGCGCAAAGATCAAAATGCTCAAACTCACAAATACCGCTATCACAACCGTCAAGGTTGCAGCACGGTTTATCTAAACCCACCGCACACCGCAACAAACCAGAGACTAGGCAAAAAAGTGTTAGGAACGCCATCGGGGCTTACCCGTGAACAAATAGTTTAAGTACCTCCATGCCTGCCCAAACGACCCCTCCAATATGGACTGAGAAGTTTGTCGGCAGCCTCGCACGTATCTGCAGCATTGTCGCGTTTCGATTGGGTTGTGGGCCATGAGTGCGCAAGATCAGTGATCTGGATTCAACACGTCATCGCGAGGAACATCTCTTCCCCAATCATTCAGTATTGAACCCAGGCCGCGCACAAATTCGATGGGCTGATCGAGAAAAACGTGATGCTGTGCATCTGCGACTTCAAACAGGCGCATACCAGGTTTCAGGGACTGCATATAATCTGCGGATCGTCGGCTGAAACTCGCGCTATCCGCACCAAAGATGAGTGCTATCGGTACCTCGATACGAGCGAGGCTCTCCTCAGGATCACTCTGGTAGGTCATTCGCAGTGACTGCTCTTCATCAAACTTCCAGACCCAACCCCCATCGTCGTATTCCACCGAATGCCTCGCGATATGATCGACGATATACTGATTGTCGCATTGCTGAGGCGGCTGCAACCGGAAGCGTGCGACCGCGACCCCACGCTCTGGATAGACTTTGGATCGTGGTAGCCGTTCGGGCTCCTGATTCGCCTCGCGTTCCTTAAGATCTTCTGGATGCCTGACTCCCGCATCGACCAGAATGAGCGCGCCAACTCGATGGTTATGATTAGCGACAGCCTCAAGCGCCATCGCGCCTCCGAAACTGTGGGCAACTACAACGGTGTCCGGAGGCATCGACAGCGCATCCATCACAGCCACAATCTCTTCCGCATATGTTCCTGAATCGTATTCGTCACGATGATGGCTATTTCCCATACCTGACAGATCCAGTGCCGCCGTATGGAAATGTGACATGAAGAATGGCGCAATAAAGTCCCACCAGTGTGCATGTGCATTGTGTCCATGAACGAACAGAAGCCCGGGCTGCCCTGGTTCGTTCCAGGACTGAAAGTGAACATCGCAGTCCCGCACGGACACCTGGCCTTCCTTGACTGGCGTCTCTATCGCGTTCCAGAACCAGTTGGGTGCGTCGCTCATTTTGATCTCCTCGGTGAATCCTCATCATATACCAAACAATCCCATTAACTTTGACCTGTTGGTGAACCGGCAAAGATGTTTAAGGAACACACTCGCATGAATCTCTATCGTCGATCGCTTCGGACCCTTTTGTTAGCCTGACATCAACTGGCATGGCTACGTTGATTCATACACCTCATAAAGATGCAGTCATCCGATCTCTGAAACGGTTCATGGATGAACACAACTGGCGCAAGTTCAGGAATCAGGTTAGCCGGGCCCTAAAAGCATCACAGCAGAACCAGAGCGATTGCGAAGAATCATTTGAGCGTGCGTTCAATACCGCGATCGGAAAGTTGGTGCACAGATTTCGTTCGATGTACGAGGAAAACTGCGCGCGTAAGAAGGTAGTCATCCAACAAGGGAAACTGTAAATCACAAAAATCTATCGGTCCCATGACTGCATTCAGCTGTGTCATTGACCATTCCCTCCGTTGATTATGAGCACCCGCCAGAATAACGGTGCAATAGGGGACAGACCACGGCTGAAGATTGACGTTCGCCTGTCCGCTACAACGGTAGTGTCACGGTAAACTTTGCACCACCCAATTCTGCATCGTCGATCGCAACATCACCGCCATATCGCGCAACGATCTCTGATACCACCGCAAGACCAATGCCCTGTCCAGGCGTATCTGAATCGAGTCGAGTCCCTCGTTCCATAATCAAGCCGTGTCTTTCCTTTGGAATCCCCGGCCCATCATCTTCGACAATCAATAGTAAAGCCTCGCCACCAAAGACCGTAAGGCGGACCGTTCCTTCGCCGTATTTACATGCATTGTCAAGCAGGTTTCCCAGCAACTCCATCAGGTCTCGCTCATCGCCGTAGAAGGTTTCATCCCCAACAACCATAGATAGATCGACCTGCTCTGCCTGATAGACCTTACTGAGCGCCTGCCCTAATCGTTTAGCACATGCAGACACAGGAACCGCCTGTCTCGCAATTTGACTAGCGGATGCGACTGCTCGCTCTAGTTGATAGCTGACCAGATCATTCATCCTGTGTACCTGATCAGTAATCAGCTGCGCTGTCTCTTCCTGCTGATCCGACAATCGAGTGGTGGTGTTCGACAGTATCGACAACGGCGTCTTCAGACTATGTGCTAGGTCCGCCAAAGTGGTTCGGTACTTCTCACGCTGTGCTCTTTCTGCCGTAATCAGAAGATTGAGATTTCGCGTAACCCCTTCAATTTCTGTTGGGTAATCGCCAGTGAGCAGACTACCTTCACGAGATTCCAGTGATCGTAACTCGTCCGCAAGTCGGGACAAGGGTGAGAGTCCCCATCGCATGACAAGCCACTGCACGACTGTCAGTCCTATAACGACGACTGCGAGCCAAAACCAGAGGCTACCGCGAAAAGACGTGACTTCGTCTTCATAGGCATCTGGATTGCGCAGTACCACAAAGGTGTACTCGCTCGATTGTTGCGGACCAAGCTGCCAGAGGACCTTGTAGCTCAGAACAAATACATCCGGTACTTTTGAATGCGTGAAGATCGGTTCGCCCAGCGTCGCCGATTCGATCTCATCGACAAGTCTCGAGTAGTCGATGACGACTGCTGACTGGCTTCGCCAAAGCTCCCGCCCCTGGCTATCGAGCAGCAGACCGAACAAACCAGATCCCAGCCGATTAAAGCCTGGTTCCTGGACAGCTTCCGGCAGATACAAGAGCTCCCCCTGCTGATCCGCGACCGCAATCAGCCCGTAGACCTGCGCCGTGAGCGTTGATTCGACATTCTGCCAGGCACTCTGCCTAAAGGCCTGATCAAGAACAATTCCCGTGAGGCCAAGAAACAGTATCAACGTCAGAGCAGCGCTCTGCAGTAGTCGAAATCGAAGTGAATATCCCTGCCGCTTCAATACGGATCAGGCCAGAGAAAAGCGATACCCCTGCCCCCTCACGGTCGCGATGGGTTTCAACGCATTTTCCGGATCAAGTTTACGCCGCAGTCGACCTACAAAAACCTCGATAACGTTGCTGTCACGATCGAAATCCTGATCATAAAGATGGTCTGTCAGTTCCGATTTGGACACCACCTGACCGGGGTGTTGCATCAAATACTCCATGAGTTTGTACTCATAGGCCGTCAGACTGATGCTGTTAAGGTTTACAGACACGGTTTTAGCCCGTGTATCAAGAACAATAGGGCCTGCCTCGATTGTCGGCTTGATCTTTCCACCTGCCCGACGTTGTAATGCTTCTAACCTCGCCAGGAATTCCTGAACATGGAATGGTTTGACAAGATAATCGTCCGCACCGGCACCGAGTCCATCGACCTTATCTTGCCAATCGCCTCTTGCCGTCAGGATCAAGACGGGATAGTCGTGACCGGTGTCTCTGATATGGCGAATCACATCCATACCAGGAACTCGCGGTAACCCCAGATCGATAACAGCAACGTCGTAGTCATTTCGATCTGAAAAACCCATCGCTTCCGCACCATCAACACAATAGTCGACCTGATACTGATGACGATCCAGGATCTCCATCAGCTGTTCCCGCAGTTGTGCTTCATCCTCTACAAGTAACAGTCTAGCCATAACCTACCTACTCGAAGACCTCACCATTGTCCCCGTCAACGTAGACAAATTGGACAACACCTTTATTAGATAGCGTTTTCACACGGTAAATCGGCGGTCCTTTACGATCAATCAGGTTAATCGCGAGTACACGATGGTCCTGATGCGCCTTTCGCACTCTCGAGGCGGCTGCACGTGCATCAATTTTTGGCGCGCGTGGGAGAATACGATTAGGCTTACTATGATCACCACGTTTCTCGACAGGTCGCACGGACCCCTGCTGCTGCACCGGCACAAGCTTTCTCTCCAAAGCCGGTTCAGCATGAATCGCACCGCACGCCGAAAACAGGACGATCAGTACAAGATGACTGATGGTCCGTGTAATGGTTGGCCTCGTGGTTGTCATTCGTTGCTTCTTCTATCTTGGAGGGATCAAGTTCTTATCGAACAGCTGATATTGCCAGTCGAAGTTTGATCGTTTCGCCCGGCTCAGACTTCATTCGCGTCGTGTAGACTTTGTTATTGTAACGGTATCTGACTGAATATCCGATGACCCGATCTTCTTCGTGATAGTCCTCGTTGACCCGACATACCTCTTCCGTGGTGTAAATCACCTCGTCATGCCGCTTGCTATTGTTGTTTGCGATCGATTTGCCGATCGTGGAACCCACAATCGCGCCTACGACAGCCCCAACTTGCTTGTTCTTCTTGCTGTGCCCAACTTCGTTACCAATGGCCCCACCAATAACACCTCCCAGCACTGAGCCCAATGCATCGCTGTTTCCTCGGTTGTGCTGATTTCCGAGGTGCGGGACACGTTCATTCCAGCACTCTTCCTTCGGGATAGAGATACGAACAGTTTTGAATAGGGGTGTAGCATCAACAACTTCCGCATAGTCATAAATGATGTCTGCCGCCTGCACCTGTACAGACATTACAAAGGAAATGGCACAAGCGCTGATGATTGGAAATTTCATGACTGTCTCCACGATAATTATTTGTGGAAACAAGGCTAGCTGCACCTCTATGAATCAGACCTGAATTTCATATAACCGCTCACGACAGGTGCTCTGACCATGTCAATAATCTTGCCCGAGACAGCATACTATCGAAAATGTCCTAGCTACGTGGTGGAGGACCAATTCTGTGCTGATCATCAAGATAGAACGTCATATTCGCGCGCTTTGGCATCTTCTCCAGCATGCGACGCGTGATACGCTCGTAGTACATGATAAAACGGCGTACCTCAGGTTCGGTCATGATTTTTGTACCATCGCTCCGGGCTTCAGCAAGTCGTTGTTCCTGCTGCCAGCGCCAGCGAACAACCGCTTCCATATTTGGAACCGAAAGAAACAAACAGGTATGGGCCTCAGCAAAAACCTCCTGATAGCCACCATAAGCGAGTTGACGGTCAACGTAGCGTCGCCAACGACCGTCTTCGTCGTCTTCCTGCTCCAATGCGTTCACAGGATGATCTAACTCGTCACCCTCGGCAGGCATAGCCCCCCAACACCAACCTTCAATTATCAATAGCGACAGTTCCCGAGACACAACCGGTGTAAATCCACCGCGATCATCCTCCGCTTTGTCAAAGTGCGGTACCTCGGTGTTTTTACCGGTTTTCAGATCATCAATAACACTTTGCATCAGAGCGATATCATGTGTTCCTGGTACGCCACGAGTCGACAACATTGGATGGACATCACGACCGAGAGCCCGTCTTTCTTCTCTCGTCAGATAGAAGTCGTCAACGGACATGACAAGACTATTCTTCTCGTAAACACGTTCAAGCACTGTCGCAAGGAGCTTTGCCAACGTGGATTTCCCGCTACCCTGTGACCCTGCGATCCCTACAATCAGCAATTTTTCAGTACGACTGGCCAACCCTGTCGCAATTTCAAATAACATCCGATAGTAACTTTCGGCATAGTCGGGGCCGATTCCTTCGACCACCGCTAGCCGGACAAGCTCCTCCTGGAATGCACTACGTTCATCATCCATCACATGATTCCTGTATTTTCTGACTCCATGAAAAGACCTTTGTTAACGATCAACGATTGATCACCCGTTTGAATGGGGGCAAAGCTGACAACAACGTATCCCCATATCGCTGAGTGACCAGACGGCGATCGAGAATTGTGACTTTTCCAGTATCTGTTTCTGTCCTGATAAGGCGACCACAAGCCTGAATCATGCGAATCGCGGCATCTGGGATCATCACCTCGGTAAAACTGTTACCGCCCTTCGCATCGATCCATTCACAGAGTGTCGCGCCAACTGGATCATCCGGAACCGCAAATGGGATCTTCGTCACGATCACGTGATCACAGTATTCGCCAGGAAGGTCTACACCTTCGGCAAAACTGGCGAGGCCAAAAATGATAGACGGGAGATCTTCATCCACCCGCGCCCGATGTCGGGAGATGATCTCGGCACGGCTCTGATCGCCTTGCGCCATCACAATGTCGAGTATCTCTGGGGTCAGCATATCCTTGACTGCGAGCAACTGACGCCAGGATGTGAACAGGACGAGGACACCGCGACACCCTTCACACAAGTCTGGCAACATGTCCGCCACCATCTCGGTATGTGCCTCGGGATCCCGCGGGTCGGCCGACAAAACCGGCACGTTCAGTTCTGCCTGCTCTTCATATCGAAACGGACTGGGCAGCGCTCGAAAAAGCGTGGCTGCAGGGACACCCGACTCCAGGGCATATCGTCGGAAATTACCACCCACCGCCAACGTTGCCGAGGTAACCACTGCGCCAAATGCGCGGGACCAGAGCAGTTCATAAAGATCATCTTTCACCACCACTGGACTTGAACTTGCCACCACATCATCGTTGTCGCGCACCGAAAACCAGCGAGCCATGGGAGGCGTGCCCTCACTATCCTCAATAGACCAGCCGCGTAGCAATGTCACTGCCGCTTCCAGTCTGGACGCTGCCCCTCCGATCAAGGCCAGCCAATACTCGAGCATTTCATCACCCTCGCTCTGGGAGAGGCGGCGTTCCAGATCTTCTGACACTGCCGCCATGCGCTTATGAAGTCCACTGAACACTACGTACAGTGAAGCACAGCGATCGCGGATGGCCTCAGGGATCTGGCCATTTGGAAATCGATACTCTTGGCCACCTGCGTCCTCCCGGATGAGCAAAAGCAACTGCTTCAGCTGTCCCAAATCAACCTGAAGATCTTCGACCCACTGAGCTTGTCGGCCATCGAACAATACTGCCTGCTCCCCCGTTTCTGACTGAAGACGCCCAAGCAAGTCTGGCAGAGCCATCAACCAGTCACTAGTGCTATCCAATTGAATGAAAGAAGAGAAGTGTTCAACGGCCTTACGGGGCAAATGGTGTCCTTCATCAAAAATGTAGATCGTGTCTTCGGGATCAGGCAGCACAACACCACCCCCCATCAGCAGATCAGACAGCACCAGATCCTGGTTGGTGACAATACAATCGACGCGGTAGATCTGCTCACGCGCCCGGTAGAACACACAGTTTTCATAAAAGGTGCATTGTCTACCGGTACATTGACTGTGATCCGTACTCACAGGCATCCAGGCTGCCTGTTCTATTTCGCTGGGCCAACTGTCGCGATCCCCATCCCATTCACCTCGTCCATATCGATCTAGCATGGACTCGTAGAGCAGTTGGTAATCCCCATCCACTTCAAACTCATCGTCATAAAGGGGTAGCAGTCGGTTCTGCGAGCCCTGTTCCTGCAGCAATCGATCGAGGCGCGAAAGACAAAGGTAGCGTCGGCGTCCTTTGGCCAATGCAAAGGAGAACTCGAGGCCAGACTCTGCGCGAAGATCAGGCAAATCCTTTCCAACAATCTGTTCCTGTAACGCGATAGTCGCCGTCGCAATCACTAGGCGCTTATTAAGCGCTTTTGCTAGTGGTAACGCAGACACGCCATAGGCGACTGTCTTACCAGTCCCAGTACCCGCTTCAATGACGCTAATGGCTTCCGATGAAACCCGCGCCCCAGCCCCATCCATTTCGACATCGCCTAGCGTATTGGCAATATCTGCAATCATTTGGCGCTGGCACCAACGTGGGGTGTAGCCCTTATTGTCGAGCAGCTGACTGTATGCGGATTGAATCTCCTGTTTTAACTGATCGGAGAGCAAGTGGATGGTCCTGACAAGTATTGAGAGGATAAAAGGATCATAGCACGATGCATAAGACACTCATGTGAGCCTTTGACCGAATCCAGGTCCATCCTGGGAACTTGAAATGGCTGGTAGAATCTCAATACTACAATATTATAAGTTAGCCTGATCAAAGCTGTTTAAGCTGGCGACCACCAATCAATAACTCACTACCACCGAGAAAAACATGACCAGAGTCTTTCTTTTTCTAGCAACCAACTTTGCCATCATGTTGCTGATCGGCGTGGTCTTTCAGATTTTGGGTCTGGAAGGCATCCTTGCAAGTAACGGTGTCGATCTGAACCTGACTGCACTGCTAGTAATGTCTGCAGTAATTGGCTTCGGTGGGGCATTCATATCTCTAGCCCTCTCCAAGTGGTCGGCCAAACGTGGTATGCGCGTTCACATCATTGAACACCCAGATAGCCAGACCGAACAATGGCTGGTCGATACCGTCCGAAAACAGTCTAATCAGGCTAACATTGGTATGCCGGAGGTAGGTATTTTTCAGTCCGATTCGATCAACGCGTTTGCAACAGGCATGTCTCGAAACAATGCCTTGGTGGCCGTGAGTACAGGACTCCTGGCAGGAATGAATGCCGACGAAGCTGAAGCAGTGCTCGGGCACGAGATAGCGCATGTTGCCAACGGTGATATGCTGACCATGGGCCTACTGCAGGGTGTCGTAAATACCTTCGTCATCTTCCTTTCACGCATCATCGGTTTCTTTGTGGACCGGGTGCTTCTGAAAAACGAACGTGGGCTAGGTATCGGTTATTTCGTCAGCTCCATTGTTGCTCAGATCTTCCTCTCAGCATTCGCCACCATCGTTGTCATGTGGTTCTCGCGAAAACGTGAATTCCGTGCAGACGAGGGCGGTGCGGCACTCGCGGGCCGCGACAAGATGATTCGCGCACTGAAACGCCTTCAGGGAGACACTGCGGAAGACTTACCTGGTGAATTTGCGGCCTTTGGGATCAATGGTGGGGCACCAACGGGCTTTCGCGCATTGTTCCTAAGTCATCCGCCGCTCGAAACCCGGATTGCTTCTCTCGAAGCGACCGGTGGGCGTTAAGCCTCACGTCAAAAGAACAGACGACCGAACCAACCTCGCCTGAGGCCCTTCTCACAACCATTAAGTTGGGTACGGTATGTGTCGGCCCTGTCACTGACTTTTTTTGCAACATCTATGAGCCACTGTTTGTTGCGATAGCTCTTGTTCGCGAAGCCGCCCTGGCCCTCATGGTACGCAAGGTACAAATTGTGGCCATCGGTCTTGGCAACCTTGTTCTTGCGATACGTCTGGTCGTTGTACCAACCGATAAAGTCGATAGCATCACCAAAATCATTTCGATCCGCGCCCCACAGACCCGTAGACTTCTTGTACGCGGACCAGGTCTCGTTGGTCGCCTGTGCGTAGCCATAGGCACTCGCCGGGCGACGGCCCGGAATCACCCAGAATATCTTCTTTCGCGGTGGCCGAGCCTTGGCTTTGAAACTCGATTCCTGATAGATAAATGACATCATGATGGGTATGGATGTCCCCCACCTTCGGGATGAGCGTCGTGCCTTCTTATACCAACTTGTCTTTTCTTCAAAAACTGCGCAGATGTCATCCTGATTCTCTGGCGGCGCAGAAGCACAACCAGCAAGCAACATCAATGCCATAACCATCAACAAAACCGACTTCATGTTAACTCTAGCCTCCTTCCAACAGGTCAATCAGCTCCTGCTCTGTCAGAACACGAACCCCTAGCTCCTGTGCCTTTGTTAGTTTGGAGCCAGCCGCATCACCGGCTACGACAAAACTCGTCTTCGAGGATACCGATCCAGTGACTTTGGCACCAAGAGCCTGCAGCCTGGCTTTAGCATCATTGCGTGTCAGCTTTGACAGGGTTCCTGTCAGGACGACGGTTTCTCCGCTGAGATCCCGTCGGGATGTAAGTGCTTCAACAACCTCTGGCTCCCAACACACGCCTGCGTCAACCAGTTGGTCAATCACCGTCTGATTATTTTTCTGTCCAAAAAACGCAGCAATCTTTTCGGCCACAATCGGGCCCACATCATCAACCTCCTGCAAAGATTCAACGGACGCTTCACGCAACGGCTGCAAATCATGGAAGTGCAGCGACAAATTTCTGGCTGTCGCTTCACCCACTTCAGAAATTCCCAGGCTGTAGATGAAGCGTGCCAGTGTCGTCTTTTTACTGTCTTCGATAGATACGAGCAGATTGTTCACAGATTTGGCACCCATCCGAGGTAGTGCCACCAATGATTCTTCGCCCAGTTGGAAAAGATCCGCCGTGGTTTCGATCAGTTGCTCGTCGACCAGTTGTTCCACCAACTTATCCCCCAAGCCCCGAATATCAAGTGCCAAGCGCGATGCAAAGTGTCGAATACTCTCTTTTTGCTGGGCGCCACAGCTCAGACCCCCACTACATCTTGCGATCACCTCACCTTCAGGCTGAACAATATCAGAGCCACAGGCTGGACACGCAACAGGGAATAACACTTTTCGGGAATCATCGGCTCTTAGTTCCGGCAGGACCCCGACAATCTTGGGAATGACGTCGCCAGCACGCTGAATCTTCACCATGTCGCCAATGACTAGATCTAACCTCTGAACCTCATCCATATTGTGCAACGTCGCGTTGCTGATGGTTACTCCGGCGAGTTTGACAGGCTCCAACCTCGCCACTGGTGTAATGGCACCTGTCCTGCCAACCTGAAATTCCACATCCAGCAACCGAGTCACACCTTCCTCCGCTGGGAACTTGTGCGCGATTGCCCAACGCGGAGTGCGCGTCAGAAACCCAAGCGTTTCCTGTTCACTGATACTGTCTACCTTGAATACACATCCGTCAATTTCATAGTCGAGGGTTGATCTGATCTCCTGAAGCCGCGTGAAATATCTACTACAGGCCTCAACGCCCTTAACCACTTCGATCAGCGGGTTAATTCGGAAACCCCAATCCGCAAGCGACTTAAGAATATCACTGTGCCGCTCCGGTAACGCACCATCTTCTACAACCCCAACGCTATAACAGAACATCGTCAAAGGCCTCTTTGCCGTCAGGCTTGAGTTCAACTGGCGAAGACTCCCCGCAGTGGCATTTCGAGGGTTGGCAAAAATCTTGTCTCCGCTCGCTTCCGCCTCTCGATTCATTTCATTGAATCCAGAGAGACTCATGTAGACCTCACCACGCACTTCCAGGCGATACGGATAGCTATCGCCCATCAGTTCCAGAGGAACCGACGCAATGGTCCGGGCGTTATCAGTGATGTTCTCTCCGGTCGAACCATCTCCTCGTGTCGCCGCTCGGATCAGACGTCCTTCTTCGTAGAGCAGACTAATCGCGACACCGTCAATTTTGGGTTCACATGCGAACGTGATGGGGTCCGTAATTGACAGTCGAGTCTGGATTCGACGTTCAAAGTCAGACATATCATCCGCGCCAAACGCGTTGTCAAGGGACAACATCGGCACCTCGTGAGTCACTTGCGTGAACGCTGAGAGTGGGGCTCCGCCAACCCGTCGAGTCGGCGAATTGGCGTCGACCAAATCCGGATTTTGGGATTCTAACTGCTGAAGCCGTTGAAACAGGAGGTCAAATTCGGCATCGGACAATTCAGGCTGATCAAGCGTGTGATAAAGGTGGTTGTGATGGTTGACCTGGCTGCGGAGACGCGCGAGCTCATCAGCGACTTTGTTGGATGGGTCACTCGCCACAGGTAAAGGTCAGCAAAACCAATTATTAAGTCGAAGTATTGCTAGTTTAGCCATGTCTGAACTGGTAGTCCTCCAGCTCCTGCCTTAAGTGGGCTGTGGTTTGAGGGGTCACTGCACTACGGGTTTCATCGCGTATATCTGCGCCCAAATCGTCAGCGATATGTTTTGCCAAACTCATCATGTCATCAAACACCGTCACGGGATCACTGACCTCATGCGCACGCATAAATAAGCTGACCGCTGGTGTTTCGAGTGCATCCATGGCCTGAAGATCAAAAGAACCCGGCTCGACCGCATTCACTAGCGAGAACAACGACTGCCCGGATGGATCAAGACGATGAAAAATATCCATTTCACCAAATTGCAGCTCGTGTTCAACCAGCAACTCCAGCAAAGACTGACCGGTCATTTTCTGTCCATCAATTGCCGTGACATACAGAACTACAAAGTGCTCAGGACGTTGACCTTGATCGATCACGACTGGCAGTATTTTTTCTCTGTCCGACTCCGCGACTGTATCACCGCTCGTAATGTTCACGACAAGTGATTCGTCGATCTCCACAGGCTCCATCAATACAGGGAAATCTGCAAGATCCAGGCTTCCCTGCTCTGGCGGATCAACCAAACGGGCTCCACCATTGGGTAGTTCAGCGCGAACCGACAATTGGCCTGACACCTCGTCCTCAACTTCCCCTTTATTAAGGAATCGCTTGTCTAGTGCCATTTTCAGGGTGTTTCTGGAACGCATCCGAAAGTAGCCATGCACCAGGATACCTGCAATCAACAGAGGACCCAGGATGAGAAGCCATGTTTGAAGATCGAGACCCATGGCAACAACGCTACACCGCGGCCATCGCTACCGCCTCATCGACATCGACAGTAACCAGCCGGGAGACACCTGGTTCATTCATCGTCACACCAATCAATTGCTCCGCCATTTCCATCGCCGCTTTGTTGTGTGAGATGAATATGAACTGCACCGTCCTTGACATTTCCTTGACCAGATCTGAGTAACGACTCACATTCGCGTCGTCGAGGGGTGCATCGACCTCGTCCAGCAAACAGAACGGTGCTGGATTCAGACTGAATATCGAAAACACCAAGGCGATTGCCGTGAGGGCCTTTTCTCCACCGGACAATGCATGAATGCTCGCGTTGCGTTTACCGGGCGGCCGTGCCATCAGACCCACGCCCGTATCCAGAAGGTCTTCGCCCGTCATCTCAAGATAGGCATGCCCACCGCCAAATAATTTAGGAAACAGCTGCTGTAGTTTGCTGTTGATCTTGTCAAACGTCTCCTTGAACCGGGTCCGCGTTTCAATATCGATCTTTCGAATGGCGTTTTCCAGCGTAGACAGAGCCTTCTCGAGGTCTTCGTTCTGTGCGTCCAGATAGGTTTTGCGTTCCGATTGGGTCTGGTACTCGTCAATCGCGGCGAGATTGATCGCCCCAAGTCGCTGGATCCGATTGCCCGTTCGAGTTAGGTTAGCATCCCACGTATCCTCATCCGCTTCAGTAGGCAAAGCGCTCATGACGGTCGCAAGATCATGACCTTCCTCAGAAAGCTGTTCTGTAATCGTGGTTTTCCTGGTTTCCAGCGCCTGCCAGTCCAGTCGCACCTGCGCCAGACTCTCACGCACCGTTTCAACCTGCTCCTCGATGGAGACTCTTTTTTGTTCGTGGTCGCGAATTCGGGACTCAGTTGCTTCAATTGTCACTCTTGCTTTCGTCAATCGAGCCTCCACCGCAAGTCGCGCATTTAACTGTGCATCCAGTTCCCGTCGAAGATCCGCCTGAGGCTCCTCACTATTCGCAATCGCCTCTCTTAGAGACTGTTGACGCTGTTCATATTCATCTCGTTGATGACCCAGACGAGTGAGAGCCGCATTTATCGCATCAACCTCAGAACGCAGTGACTGAAGCCGAAGAGCGAGCGTATGAGTATCCTCACGATCCTGACGTGCTTTTTGACGGTACTGCTCAAGGACAGTCTGTTTCTCGTCACGTTCAAACAGTAGCGAGTCCTTCTTGCGGGTGTCACGTTCCATGAGATCCATGGCATGATGCAACTCCATTCGTGCTACTTTTAGGGCACCCTGGTCTTTGTCAAGTTCTTCGCGATCTGCTTCTTTCGAAAGCTCAAGCCTAACAATGTCATGGCGCATCTGTTCGGCTTGAAGTTGCTTCGCGCTTAACTGGGCGCGCGTCTCACCATGGGTGTGTTGCTGGCGCGCGATACGCGCCTGAAGATCGTTCCGTTCCTTTTCCGCAAGTTGCAGGCTTGCACGACCTGACGTCAGCCGCTCAGTCAGCGCATCTGTCTCACTGACCAGTGTTTCAATATCGCTCGACAAAGCGGCCAGTTCTGCCTGGCGTTCGATCACACCTGTTTCCTCTGCAGCTGCACGACTGATACGAACCCAGTCCCGACCCAGCCATATGCCGTCAGACGTCATCACCGATTCATGTTCGCTTAGTGTCGACTGAATCGACAAGGCCACGTCCAGATTCTCAGCAAGGCGTATCCCACTCAGGTAAGGTTTCAGATCGACAGGACTAGCAACCTGGTCAATGAGCCACTGACCGCCAGCAACCATCGTCTCTTCAATCGTCCGGGATACGAAAGCCAGTTCGCCCTGTTCCAGGCTGGCCAACGCTTGTGGCACGTTGGCGACACCATCCATGACGACCGCCTGCAGATGTCCATACAGTGCGGTTTCAACTGCCACCCGCCAGCGCGGCTCCACATCGAGTACTTCTCCCAAACGGTCATAGCCAGAAAAGCCCTGGCCTTGAAGCCAACGGACGGCAGCGGAATCCTCCTGCCCCAAAGCAGCCTGTTGAAGCGCTTCCAGCGACGCAAATCTTCCCTGAAGGGTCGATAGCAATTGTCGTTTATCTCCCAACGCTGAATCAGCCTCCTGGATGTCGCTCTTCGTCTCATCGATGCGCGTAAACACATCGGTTAGCTCGATCTCCATTCGCTCCAGTTGCTCAGACTGCGTCTTCGTCATCTGCGACAACGGCTCTATCTCGGACTCCACATCCTGCTCCACCAGCCTCGTGAGCTCCGCTTCCGTCGCCGAGATACTTGTGTCTAGCCGCGTGATGGTCGATTCAAGATGACTGATCTTCGTCTGCTGCAACTCTCCCTGATTGCGTGTTTCCGCTGCCCGCTCATTGAAGCTGTCCCAAGCAACTTGCCACGTCTGCATGGCCTGTTCCGCAGCCAAAAGTTCCTCGGAGGAGTTCTGCTGTCGGGCACTCGCTTCTTTCTGCTCCGGCTCCACCCTATTCAGCTGTGCCTGAAGGTCCGCCAGTGCCTGGCGATCTTTTTCGATATCGGCTTGAACCCGCACCGACCCAGCCCTCGCTTCTTCGAGATCTTTCGCAAGCTCCTGCGCCCGATCCGATTGATATTGAATGCTATCTTCGATTCGCGCGATCTCAGTACCCAGGTCGTAAAACTCGCGCTGAATATTGTTCGCATCATCTGTCAATTCATGAAGTGATGAGCGTTGTTCTTCAATATCTGCTGAAACCCGTCGCTCGTCAGCGATCCGTGCCTCCTGATCATTGGTGAGTCGATTGACTGCCATTTCCTGAGCTTCAGCTTCACCAGCAATACGACGCCATCGTAAGACCTGCAGTTGTGCCCGTTGTTCACGTTCTTCCTGCTTCAGCAACTTGTATCGCTCGGCTGCCTTCGCTTGCCTCTCCAGATGCAAGAGCTGACGTTCCAGTTCCTCTCGCAAATCTGTCAGTCGTTCCAGATTGTCCCGCGTATGGGAGATGCGACGCTCGGTCTCACGTCGTCGTTCCTTGTACTTGGAAATGCCGGCCGCCTCTTCAATATAAATTCGAAGGTCCTCCGGGCGGGCTTCAATCAGCTGACTGATCATGCCCTGTTCAATAATAGAGTAACTTCGCGGCCCCAGGCCTGTACCGAGGAAAAGGTCTGTTATGTCCTTTCGACGACAACGGTTCTTGTTCAGGAAATAGGTGGATTGCCCGTCACGACTGACCTGACGCTTGACGGAGACCTCACTGTACGCAGCAAATTCGCCCCCGACGCGCCCATCGGCATTATCGAAGATAAGCTCAATACTTGCTTGCCCCACCGGTTTTCGAGAACTGGCACCATTGAAGATCACATCGGTCATTGACTCGCCCCGAAGGTTCTTTGCGGAGCTTTCCCCCATTACCCAGCGAACCGCATCAATGATGTTAGATTTTCCGCACCCGTTTGGGCCGACAACAGCACACAAATTGGAAGGAAATGAGACCGTAGTGGATTCGACGAAAGACTTGAAACCGGCGAGCTTGATGGCCTGCAGACGCATTTAGGTGACACTACTCCGAAAAACGCAATGCGCTTGCATTGTAGAGAAATCACTCAGCAAACGATACCGCATTCAGGACCGATGGCAACCTCACCATAAAAGTACTCAGCGACCCACAAATACGGGCGGCTCCTTGTTCACGAATGCGACTGACGCCCGCTTGTGATCCTCCGTCTCAAATGCGCGCATCATGTGGAGTGCCTCCATGTCGAACACATCGGAAAGTGTGCCATTCATCGCCGTATTTAGATTTTTCTTCATCATCCCTAGGGCAGCTGTCGGCAAAGATGCCAGATACTCTGCATAAGCTCGTGATTCTGTTTCAAAAACGTCTGCACCCGCAACTTTGGTCACCATCCCCAGTTCGTACGCTTCCTGACCGGAGATGATATCTGCCGTGAAATAGAGTTCGCGAGCCTTCGCATGGCCCACAAGCATCGGTAGAAAGTAGCTTCCACCATAATCACCGGATCCACCAATCTTTGAAAATGCTGTTGTCAATTTTGCCGTATCCAGCGCGAATCTCAGGTCGCAGGCCAACGCAAGAGATAACCCTCCCCCCGCTGCCGCACCAGGAATGATAGCTAGTGTTGGTTTTGGCATTTCGAAAAGTGTCCGGCTGAGATCCATCGCTTTTCGCAAACTCCACGCGCGCTCTTCAAGCGTTGGACGGGGCGCATCCGAGACAGCCTCTTCTCTCGAACCACGCCTTTCAGCGGCCCTCGCAAACCCCTTAACGTCGCCACCTGCGCAAAACGCTCCACCCGCGCCGGTCAGTACCAGGCATCTCACCGACCGATCTGCGGCCGCACGCGGCACGGCTTCCTCAAGCTTCGACATCATGTCTGGACTCATGGCGTTTCGCGTCTCGGGACGATTCATCGTCAGCGTCAGTACGCCCTTATCAAAATCCTCAAGGAGATGATCCGCCATCTTGGTGTCCTAATTGTTGATTATTCTCTTCAGCTATTGAACCGGTCGTCAGGGAATACCCCCACCTGGTACGTCGACCTTGATTCGTTCAATGCTAGCGTCTTGCGCGACTTTGGCCTGACTCCCAGATCCAGAGGATGTACAGATATAGAGATCCCTGCATTCGTCACCCCCGAGTACACACGCAAACGCCCCTCGGCCCGTATCAATTCGTGCAGTGATCTGACCACCTTCCAATACTCGAACTACGCATCCGCCAAGAGGATCTGCAACCCATATCGCACCCTCAGCGTCCATACAACAACCATCCGGCCAATGATCACCCGTCTCTGCCCAAAGTCGACGATTGCTGAGCGCAGAGTCCTCTCCAATATCAAACGCCGTCAGCCGTTGTGCGTACGTTTCTGCAACAATCAACGTCGTGCCATCCGGTGAGACCATCGTCCCGTTTGGGAACATCAGATCATCGGCGGCTACACTCGTCGTCCCGTCCGGCATGATAAGTGCAAGTTTCGCGGGAGTTGGCTGACCGCCTTCATTGTCAAAACCGAAGTTACCGACCCACGCACGACCTGCATGGTCCACAACCATATCGTTACAGTGGAAAGTGGCAATCTCAGAGAGATTCGCATGTTCTAGCAGCGACCCATCGGGTTCCATTCTGAGTAATTTCCGATCGGTCATGGACACCACCAGCAGGCGGCCATCTGGCAACCAGCCCAACCCCGATGGCTGATGCTCAACGTGTACAACGGTTTCGACATGACCCGATCCATCAACTGATTTCACTTCACAGTTATAGAAGTCAGAAAAATAGAGTTTGTCTTCGTGCCACCGCGGCGCTTCAGTAAACGAAAAGCCCGTAGCGATCACTTCGGGTGAGTTGTTCATCGCTCGTCCATTTCAATGGCCCATCATCGATTTCCATGACGCCAGGTCCGGAATTCGCATATAGACGTTTACCTGTTTGGTCTCTGCCATCGTGGCGTTGGGCACTTCGCTGTAGTTGTGACCTGGGAGCAAAAGGGTGTCATCTGGGAGTGCCGCCAACTTCTGTATCGAATGATACATATCCTCAACATCGGAACCCGGCAGGTCCACTCGTCCACAACCATTGATGAATAACGTGTCCCCTGAAACCAGAGTGTTGTTGACGCGGAAACACTGGGAGCCCGGGGTGTGTCCAGGGGTATGCAGAAATTCAACCTCAACATTGCCAACTGACAGTTTGTCCCCGCTGTCAACGCGTTTGAGATCCGACTCGGAGATGCCGGTGACTTTGATGACACCATCGCCCTCGTGCCGATTGGCATAGACGGGCACTGGCATCTTTTCCATAAGGGTCGAGACGCCTTGAATGCTGTTGCCACCCATTGCGCCACCACAGTGATCTGGATGGTAGTGCGTCAGCAATGCACCTCTTAAGGTGTAGTCTTGCGACTCTAATCGCTCTATGAGCGCGTCTACATCCCAAGCAGGATCGACAATCACGACTTCGCGCGTACTTCTGGAGCCAACAATATATGTAAAGTTCTCCATCGGACCAATCTGGATCTGCTCCACCAGCAATTCGCTCTGCGCATCGGCCATAGGCTGATGTCTCCTTCGTTGCGTGACTGACTATGCGTACACTATAACCTAATCCCGGACGGTCAATCCCACCGATAAGAACCTTCATCACACAAATAGGGTGGTTGTTTGTAATATAGCTTTTTTGGGAGTAAGAGATGCATCAAACAACCAAAGCGATCCTTTCAGGGGACGTGGCACTAAAATCTGAAGTCACCGTCACTGGCTGGGTGCGCAGTAAACGGGACTCCAAGTCCGGAATCTCGTTTCTAGATATCAACGACGGTAGCAGTTTCGACGGGGTACAGGTCATCGTGCCCAGCGACCTTGCAAATTACGAGTCAGAAGTCCTCAAGATTAGTACTGGCTGCGCAGTCATGATCACGGGTATCTTGGTCGAGAGCGAAGGCAAAGGACAGAAGGTCGAAATCAAGGCCATCGCAGTTGACGTCTGTGGCTGGATCGACGAGCCGGAAAGCTATCCGATAGCGAAAAAACGTCACAGCTTCGAGTATTTACGCACTGTGGCGCACCTTCGACCGCGAACCAACACGTTCGGTGCCATCACACGCGTACGTACAGTACTCGCCAACGCAATCCACAATTTTTATTTTGACCGAGGCTTCAATTGGATCAACACTCCAATCATCACAGGCAACGACTGCGAAGGGGCCGGTGAGCTGTTTCGTGTCTCCACGCTGGATATGGTGAATCTGCCCTATGGGGACAACCAGCAGGTCAACTTCTCAGAAGATTTTTTCGCATCCGAGGCTTATCTGACCGTCTCCGGTCAGTTGCAGCTTGAAGCCTTATGCCTAGCGATGAGCCGCGTATACACGTTCGGACCCACTTTCAGAGCGGAGAACTCCAACACCAGCCGACACCTCGCTGAATTCTGGATGGTAGAGCCTGAAATCGCGTTTGCAGACCTTTCTGATCTCGCGGATCTTGCAGAGGACATGCTAACGGATGTTCTACGGCGCGTCCTGGACGTCTGTGAGGACGACATTGCCTTTTTTGTACAACGGATAGACAAGGAAGTTGTAAACCGATTGCGATCAGTAATAGACAGTCCTTTTGAACGCATGGATTACAATGAAGCCATCAAGCTACTGAAAAACGCAGACGCCTCCTTTGAGTTCCCTGTCGAATGGGGATTGGACCTACAGTCTGAACACGAAAGATGGCTCACCGAGACCCACGTCGGTCGACCAGTGGTTGTGATGAACTACCCCAAGGAGATCAAGGCTTTCTACATGCGCAGCAACGACGACGAGAAAACTGTGGCAGCAATGGATGTGTTGGCCCCTGGAATCGGCGAGATCATCGGTGGCAGTCAACGAGAAGAGCGGCTCGATCAGCTGGACGCCAGAATGGACACCGAGATGCGCGAACAATTGTGGTGGTACCGGGACTTGCGTCGCTACGGTACGGTCCCCCACGCAGGTTTCGGCCTTGGGTTCGAGCGCCTCCTTAACTACATCACAGGAATGGAAAACATCCGCGACGCTATTCCATTCCCCAGAACACCGGGTAATGCCCTATTCTAAGGCAGGCTATCCTGGGCGTGCCTAGGGCTGCCAGCGATCAAACCGCATCACCTCGTCTACAGGTTTACGTTTGACCGGCCCGAAATTCCCCAGGGGATAACCCACAGGAATAAGGCAGTATGCCGCCATTGTTTCCGGCAGACCAAGGGTCTCTGCGACGGCTGCTCGGTTTCCCAATGCCAGCGTCGTTGGAGCAGCGCCCAATCCAAGGGCTCGCGCTGCGAGCAACAGATTCTGAATACCGGGCCAGACGGACCCGCCACCATGAGCGTACATCAGGTCGTTCATCGGCACCCCAAAGTCCATGCAGGCAACGATCAATGCCGGGATCTCATGCATATGTTCCATCTGCCACTCTACGGCATCGAGCATACGCGATCGTTTATCCGCAGATTGATGTTGCAAACCATCGACTCTCTGGCGCTCACCTCCCAGGTAAGCGGTCACACCTGCGCGATTGAGGTCCGCCAGTTGTTGCCTCACACCAGCGTCCCTGACAACGATCCACACCGCGTTCTGAAGATTGGATCCTGATGGTGCCTGATTGGCAGCGTCTATCAATTTCACCAGCAGATCTTCAGGAACTTCTCTTGCCTCCAAACGACGCATCGCCCGACAGTTATAAATCACATCAAACAAGCCTGGTTCATTCATCGTAATTCTCAAAATGTAAGTTGAAGAATGACGAAAAAATAAAGCAAGACGCAAAGGAAAGCTAACGACGCACCAATCCAGCGAGTTAGCGACCAGGAAGTACAAATAAATTTGATTGAGAACATTTGCGGAAGTGTAGCGAGCGGAGGTGAGGGAGTACCTCCGCTCGCTATATTAAAGCACCAGCGCAAGGGGGAGAGAGTGCCGATGCTTTGATCAGAGAACTGCTTGTCTGTGGTTAGCCTCCTGGTAACTACGTTATCTTACAAGTTGTTAAGCAATTCACGTGCCATCTTTTAAAGACACAGTATGCGGGCTACAGGGGCATATCGCCGCAGTGATACGTCAATTTTCTACCATTTTGGGGCAGCTTGCGTCATTTTGTGACGCAAGCGATCAAAACAAATGCTCAGGGTCGGGGAATAACGTTCACGTGAAAAGGCTGATCGTAGCCACGCTGCACAGCCGGACGATCAGCAATGGCCAGGTACCACCTGCGTACATTCGGGTAGTCACTCATGTCGATCGTCTGCCACTCGTAGCGGGAAATCCAGGGCCAGGTCGCGATATCGGCTACAGAGTAATCGCCTACCAGGTACTCTTTTTCGCCCAGCCGCCGGTCAAGCACGCCATAAAGTCGTCGGGCTTCCGTGAGGTACCGCTCTTCGGCGTACTCGCTCACGCCTTGGTTGAATCGGACAAAATGGTGCGCCTGTCCCAGCATCGGCCCAACGCCCCCCATTTGCCACATCAACCATTCCATAGTCTGCCAAAACACGGAACTCCCCTCTTTTGCCAACAGCTGACCTGATTTGCGCCCGAGGTACATCAAAATGGCGGCGGACTCCATCATCGACACACCAGTCGCACGGTCACGGATCGCAGGTATTTTGTTATTCGGCGACATGGCTAAGAAATCCGGCTCGAACTGTTCATCCTTACCGATATTGACCGCGTGAGACTCATACTCCAGCCCGGTTTCCTCCAACATAATCGAAACCTTACGACCATTGGGTGTACCCCAGGTATAGAGATCAATCAACGGCTAACTCCTTTTCTATCACACGGGCAAAAAAACTGGCTCCATAGACGATGGCATCATCGTTGAAGTCGTAATCAGGATTGTGCAGTGCCCCTGATGACTCGCCATTGCCAATGATCAGATAACAACTGGGAACCTTTTCAGACATAAAGGAAAAATCTTCGGACCCCGTTCCCGGGCTACCTTCTCGGTGAACCTGTTGCTCCCCAACAAGTCCCGCACAGACATCACCTGCCATGGCGGCCGTTGCTGGTTCATTGACCACCGGGTGGAACAGAATTCTGAAGTCTGTGTCCGCCTTTGCGCTAAGACCACAGGCAATTCCCGATGCAATATCCTGCATTCGATCGCGGATGTTGTGCATGGATTCCAGAGTCATCGTTCGCACTGTGCCTGAAATGGTCGCTGAACCTGGAATCACGTTATAGGCATCGCCTGCATGCATGCGAGTGACAGAAACCACGGCCATTTGGCCAGGCTGCGTATTGCGAGACACCAGAGTCTGCAGCGCCATAATGACTTGCGCTGCAATCGGTACCGGATCGACCGTCTGGTGGGGGAACGCGCCATGACCACCCCGTCCCTCAATCGTTATATCAAAAAAAGCACCCGCGGCTGTACGAATACCAGGGACTGCGGCAAATCTGCCAACGGGCAGACCTGGTCCATTGTGCATGGCATAGAGGCGATCACAGGGAAATTGTTCAAACAGTCCATCTTCGATCATCGCGAGCGCGCCACCTAATCCTTCTTCTGCAGGCTGGAAGATAAAATTGACCTGACCACGAAAGTCTTTTGATTCAGCCAGATATTTTGCAGCGGCAAGCAACATGACAGTGTGCCCGTCATGTCCGCAGGCGTGCATAGTGCCATCGTGCGTAGAACGATGGCCAAAGTCGTTACTTTCATGTATCGGAAGCGCATCCATATCGGCCCTTAGCCCAATACTCCGCGGCTCATTACCACATCGCAGCACCCCTACGACGCCTGTCTTTCCAACGCCGCGCTGCACCTGAATACCAAACGACTCCAGCTTCTCGGCGACAAAGTCTGCAGTTCGTGCCTCTTCAAAACCCAGTTCCGGATGCGCGTGGATGTCTCGCCGCCACTGTGTAAACTCGTCAGCCAGCGACTCAATCTGCGGGACTAATTCCATCTTCACTCCTTATCACCTTTGCGATGCTGATGGCCACTTAACCCCTTCTTTCAAAATGAAGGCTGGCGATCACTCATGAATGCACTGAGGATAACGGAGTCCTCGCAAAGCCGCCAGAAAACAGGTACGAGACCATAGGCATCAATAATCAATATTGCGTGCTCATGCCAATTACTGACAACAAACGAAAATGCAGGATTTGGCTGACTGGCGTCATCATAGGTGAATCGCTAATCGCCGGTTATCCATCCTATGCGTCCTTAGCGTCCCGAGCATCACTGCCACTCGGCGACGCGAAATGGACCGACGTCCCCGCTGGACACCACATCTTCTCTTGTGATGGCGAGAATTTTGAATCCGTCGCCCATCGTAGCGATGACTGGACCGCGGACGGTCGTTACAAACTGGGTAAGAAATCGACATTTTAGGGGGAGATTCATTGGCCGTCCGATATCGAGACATAAATTGGACCCAACGGAACATTCGGGAGATCACCACCAACAACTTCCCAACCATCCTACGAGGAAGTTTCCCATCTGAAGACAAGACGACCTTGTTCGGTACCAACGGAACAGGAGCAAGGTTCGCCTACAGGACTTTTCGATCACGTTGCCACTAGTTACGGAGCGTTCGCCCAATACTCGCTATCCACCAGTTGGTCCTGTTCGCGTCATGTTGAGCGGGAGACTGCTGTTCGGTCCGTTGGACCGGCTCGTTCGTGATACAGGTACGTGCGACGTTATGAAGCTGCCTGTCAGGGGTATTCCGATAAAAGCGATATCTGTCATTACCAACAGGTCACCGGCTGTCGCCTTTCCTTTAAATCACCGAATGCCTTGACTCGCTATGCAGCGTATGGATTTGGACTGTTTAACGCTACGACTGACAGTAACGATGTATCAACCAACGAAGATTTGGACGAATGTCATAGGCATGGACACGACATTCCGTGGGACAACGACGTAATAGGGCTTTATAACTATCATGAGGCCTCTGAATTCGCCTATGCTCTCGGCTGCCTGCGAGGACTACCACAGTGAATCTGGATCTCCCGGCCGTGAAACGCCAGGACCGAGGGTTTCAAGCAAGGGTCAGTCCAGATGGCAAAGGCATACTCCGCTAGCGGGATCACGCTCACCGGCATGAGGTCCGTGAGCACAGTTTACTAATGTTTTTGGGGTCTTCTGTCAGTCGTGAATGACACATCCGACCGATTCATCGGCTGGCGTATGGTCGCCATCGGTTTCTGCATCGATTTCATCGCGATCGGATTCTTCTTCTACTCATATGGTGTCTTCTTCAAGGCAATCGCGGAAGATTTCCAGGGATCCCGACTAGGCGTTTCTCTCGGCATCGTCATCGCGCAGGGCACCGGAGCTCTAATGGCGCCACTCATAGGCCGTGCACTCGATCGTTACCCCATCAAACAGGTGATAGCCCTTGCAGCCACTTCATTGGGAATTGGTTTCATACTGCTCGGATTTACGACCTCGCCACTCTGGTTTTATCTCGTCATGTGCTTGTTTATGGGCTTCGGCTCGACAGCTACTGCACAAATCGGCTCGCTGAAACTCATCAGCAATTGGTTTGTACTGAAACGTGGCACAGCCCTCGGCTTCGCCTCGACCGGGATCTCCGTCGGTGGGATGGTGATGCCCGCCGTCAGCGCCTGGTTCATTGTTCATTTCAGCTGGCGTGAGGGCTTTATCGTCTATGGGATTATCACTCTGGTCGTTCTTGTCCCACTTGTGTTTCGATATGTAGTGTCCCGACCCGAGAATGTCGGACAGCTGCCCGACGGTCTCCCTAGCACTCAACAACTACCACCGGCCAGATCCCCACTAAAGACCCGCGAGATAGTCGTCGACCGAAATTTTATTGTCATGGTCATCATCATAGGGCTGCTGTTTGGTATCCAGAGCGCCACATTAATTCATATGGTGCCGCGCGCCACCGACATCGGAATTGATCTTGTTGCAGCCGCATTCATCGCCTCCGTATGCGCGGGAACTGGAGTCGCAGGCAAACTCGCCTTCGGAACCATGGTCGATAGAATGCCAGTTCGTCTTGCCTTCTGGATTGCTGTTGCTTGCCAAATCGTCGGTCAAGCGGTCATGTTTTTGACAAGTGATTATCTTCTATTTTTCGTAGGGGCCGCGATTTTCGGGTTTGGTATGGGCGGAATCGTGCCCATGCAGGGCGCCGTCGTAGGCGCTGCTTTCGGTCGCGCATCTTTCGGTCAGGTATTGGGTGTTATGCATCTCTTAATGGCGTTTATACACCTCGCCGGGCCACCATTGACCGGCTGGATCTATGATTACACCGGCAGCTATGACTGGGCGTTTCTCACGTTCTTTGCACTCTACGCTATCGTCGCAGTATCGATTGCCGTGCTCAAAGTTGAGACGCGCGGTAGTCATCGAATCAAACCGACTTCAAAGATCTGAGGGAGACCATCAAGCCTCTTCCTTCAGTTGGACCGGTCCGAAGTTGTCTTGATACTTCCCTTCTATACCCTCGTAGAACTCACGAAGCATGTCCATCAGCAACGTCTCATCGACGTCGAAGGGAATAACAGGTCCTAACCCAGCTGTTTTCCTTGGATAATCCAGATAGCCACAGACCATCGGAATACGTGCGGCCTGCGCGATGCGGTAAAAGCCTGACTTCCAATGGGGTGCTCGACCGCGAGTGCCCTCGGGAGGTACGACAAGAACACATCCTGGACTCGAGTTGATCTCTTCAGCAAGCGAGGCGACCAGATTGTTGCGTCGTGAGCGATCTACAGGAACACCTCCCATGAACCGAAGAATCCATCCCAGCGGCCAGCGGAACAAACTCGCCTTACCAATCCAGTGCACGGATAAACCCAGCGAAAATGCGGCCGCGATGAGGTAGATGAAATCCCAGTTACTGGTGTGCGGCGCAGCGATAATCAACATTCTTGCATCATCAGGTGCGTGTCCTGCAACGTGCCATCCTGTACACCGATTGACTGTTTTCCCAAGCCAACGTGCAAACGGGCTACAGGCCCGACTCCGACCGACTCGTTGGCTTGTCATCTAAAGTCCATCCGCCGATGATGGGTTGGGGCCACTTGTCTTTCCCTTCGCGAGTTTCGTCGAATACATTACCATGATGAGCAATGGACAGAACCATGGATACGAGTCAAAAAAACACCCAGACGTCATGATGATCGCAAGATAAAAAAAGCGTAGTCCCAGAGAATCGGGTCTGCATTTTTCAGTGTGGAATGTAGCTCGTAAGGCACCCCTCTCTAATTTTGCTGCTGCGCAAAATTCTCGCATCAGTGCCAAACATCCACAAACCGTCAAAAGGACTGGAATTCTTGGTTTCCCATGGTCGTGTTCGTACCATGTTAGAGTGTCAATTAGACGAAAAGGAGCAACTCAATGACCCGATTTTCTGTGCTCGACCTCTCACCAGTCGTAGAAGGGAGTACACCTGGAGACGCGTTGAAAAACTCACTCGATCTCGCACAACACGCAGAACAGTTGGACTATAAAAGATACTGGGTTGCCGAGCACCACAACATGCGGGGGATCGCCAGTGCTGCCACCGCAGTGGTGATCTGTCATATCGCAACAGGCACCAGGGAGATCCGCGTCGGAGCAGGAGGAATCATGTTACCCAACCACGCACCTCTTGTGATAGCAGAACAATTCGGGACGTTGGCGTCCCTATTTCCGGGTCGTATCGATCTGGGACTTGGAAGGGCCCCAGGCTCAGACCAGATCACAGCGCACGCGCTGCGTCGAACGCTGAATGGGAGCGCTGAGGACTTTCCAAGAGACGTCGTCGAACTCCAGCACTTCCTTGGTAAACCTCAGGAGGGTCAACGAGTTGTGGCGACACCGGGCGCCGATACCCATGTTCCCTTGTGGATTCTGGGCTCAAGCCTTTTTGGTGCGCAGCTGGCCGCTATGCTGGGCCTACCATTCGCCTTCGCGTCACATTTCGCTCCCGCCATGATGGCAGAGGCCATTTCAATTTACCGCGAGACGTTCAAACCGTCCGGGAATCTCAAACAACCCTACGTGATGCTCGGGTTCAATATCTGTGGGGCGGAGACCCGAGAGGAGGCTGAGTTTCTAAGATCATCTTCGAAACTTTCATTCCTGAACATGCGCAAGGGAACGCCAACCCTGTTACCACCACCGGTTAAAGATCTGGAAGACCAGCTCGACGAGTTGGATCAATCCATCCTGAAACAGATGAACAACCCTATCGCTACCGGAACAGTAGATGATCTTGAAGCTGGCATATCCGCTTTTATAGATGAGACCGGTGCAGACGAACTCATGCTGGTAAGCTCGATGTTCGAACACCACATGCGGGTTCGTTCTTTCGAAATTGCCTCGGAAGCTGTCCGACGAATTCAGTTGCGTGAAGATGGTGCTGTGACGCCTATCACTGCTCGAAGCTCGTTATAATATACATTGACCGGCGCCTGTCTGAATTCTAACGTGGTCGACCAGTCTAATGGGCAATCCGATCAGTCCGACTCCGCTAACCCCAAAACTGAACATAGAGTAGTCGATCGATGCAAGATACCCGTCCACTTCTGCTGGAGACAGACTTCCCAGCGATAACTCGTGATCGGCTTGAGACCTTGCAAGTCAATCTCGGTTACCTGTGCAATATCAGCTGCACTCACTGTCACGTCAACGCAGGTCCCACACGCACTGAACTGATGGATAGCGAGACGCTGTCTCTGGTACTGGACTTCGCACGTGAACGAAACGTTGGCACACTGGACCTGACGGGTGGGTCACCAGAGATGAACCCAGGGTTTTGCAATCTTGTTCGCTCCGCGCGTGTTATGGACATCAACGTCATGGATCGATGCAATCCAACAATACTCGTTGAGCCCGGATACGAAAACCTTGCTCAATTTCTCGCTAGCCAGCAGGTCCAGATTGTCGCTTCGATGCCCTGTTACCAGGAAGAGAACGTCGATGGACAACGAGGCAAGGGGGTCTACGGACGGAGTATCGAAGGCCTTAAGCGACTTAATGCACTCGGCTATGGACAGCCTGATTCGGGATTGACATTAAACCTGGTATACAACCCTGACGCCCCCATCCTCCCACCACCTCAACAGGAATTGACCGCGGACTATAAGGATGCACTAGCCACTGAACATGGCATCGTCTTCAACGATCTCTATTGCCTTGCGAACATGCCCATTAGTCGTTTTGGCGCACGGCTCCTCGCCAAAGGCGACTATGCAGATTACATGAAGCTGCTTCGAGACGCTTTCGTACCAGACAACCTTCAAACAGTGATGTGCCGGTCTCTCATCAGTATCGATTATCGTGGTTATGTTTACGATTGCGACTTCAATCAGATGCTGGCGATGCCGCTTGCCTCAGACCGTCAAGTTCACCTGTCACAGCTGCTGGACGCGGAGATTGCAGGTTACCCCATCAACATTGGCGAGCATTGTTACGGCTGCACAGCCGGTCAGGGTTCAAGTTGCGGTGGTGCACTGAATGCATGACGCACTTTACCGCCCTGATGGAACGGGGCCGTATCGAGGCGACACACTGTAGGACTCTCATTTGACGCGGAATATCTCGCGGATAGAGGACTTTCGCCTCAACATTCTTTAACAGATGCTCAAGCCTTCGCCTCAATGGCGATAGGTCGATTGTTGGAATCTCATCCAGGGGAGTGAATCCGCCAACGGCAAAATCTACTGGAATGATATTCTGATTCAGCATAGTTCTCTCTATTCCTTTTTTCCGATGTTTCCCAGATGCACTCCTTTGGGTGTTCGGAATCTGCAGAGTCACAACATCCTTTAGTGACCTGTCCATTGGAGTCCTCAACGTGCATTCTGCGAACCTGGAGAAAGTCTCAGAGCCTTTTTCACTGAGGCCAATTGTGCGCTGGTGCGGCATGTCTAAACTTTGAACTGGTTCAAAAATTGTCCAGTCAGCCCGTTTCCGGCCAACAAAATTTCATTTTGTCCAATTTCTTTACGATTTATCGCATTGTTACGCCTAAGAGCCCGCATAGTCCTATCGATGAGCCAGTGATAGAATCACGAACCCCAACGAATAGCAGCTATGAGCAAGAAGCCGACACCCAGTCTGGACAACCCATTGCGGCACCTGGACAGCGATCAGTCCCCATCACAGGCTCACCCAAATCTGTACGAGAGTACGTTGCGCGCAACGCAGAGACTGATCGAAAAGCCGAGAACCGCACCTGGATGGAAGAACATCCAACGTCAGCATGTGAAGAACAGGATGACCGTCTGGGAGCGATTGGAGGTTCTTTCGAGCGAACCACCCAAAGTGCTGTTTCAGAACTGGGGACCCAACCTCGACGGAGCGTCGCTGGTCACCGCCATATTAAGTATAGACGGCCGCGATGTTGCGGTTTACGGACACGATTTTACGGTCCGCGCTGGGTCAATGGACGCCACCAACGGCCGTAAGCTGGCCAATCTGTTCGAACTCGCGGGTGAACGGGGTATTCCGCTACTTGGAATGAATGATTCGTCGGGTGCTTTTGTCCCTGCTGGAGTAGGCGGTCTGGACGGCTACTCAGTCGCGTTCACGGCGTTAAGGAAGATCAGCGGTGTCGTGCCTTCGATCATGTGCATGTTCGGATTCAATGCGGGAGGAGGGTCCTACCTGCCGCGACAAGGCAGCTTCGTAATACAGCCCAAAGATACATTCTTTGGGCTCACGGGCGCAGGCGTTGTCAAATCGGTGCTTGGCGAGGACATAGAACCAGACGCGTTAGGAGGCCCAGGGATTCATAGCCAGACTGGCGTCAATGATCTCGTCGTCGAAGATGAGGTCGCGGCCCTCATTAAAGCCAGGGATTTGCTCAGGTACCTCCCAGGCAACAATTCTGAACTGGCACCGTTTCGGATAAGCTCTGACCCGATTGACCGACAGACGAGTGACATTGGCCGCTTGTTCCGCCTGGCCTTCGATTCTCCAACCGGTTTCAACACGCCGTTTGAAGTGAGCTTGCTCATCCAGCAGATTTGCGACCATGGCGACTTCCTGGAGCTACAACCCGAACGGGCCCGCAATACAGTTAACTGTTTTGGTCGGATCGGCGGCAACGTTGTTGGCTTTGTAGCGAGCAATTCCGCGGTTGGATCGGGTCAGATCGACATCGACGCCGCCTACAAAAACGCCAGGTTCATTAGATTCTGCAACCTGTACAACATCCCAATGATCTTCATGGAAGATACCACCGGGTTCCTACCAGGCAGTGAGCAGGAAAGCAGAGGTATCGTGCAAGCCGGCCGTGCCATGCTAGATGCCACCATCGACCTGCGGACACCAAGGTTTCTGGTCATTGTCAGGAACGCAATTGGCGGGGCATATACTTCCTACAACAACTATCATACGGGTGCGGATCTCGTCATCGCGCTGCCAACAGCGAGGGTCGCTGTCATGGGACCTCCAGGCGTCGAGTTTGTGTATAAAGATGAAATGAGAGCACTGAGAGCTGACGCCAAGAACCATGAACCAGGGTGGCTCGCGCAGGAAGAAATCAAACTCGCGAGACGCTATGAACAAGAGCTGATGAACCCAAATGAAGCGCTCAGCCTGGGATCGATCTCGCATATGGTCATGCCTGATGATCTGCGTTCCGTGCTGTCGGAACACCTCAAATTTCACTTGGACCACTACGAGCCCGGACCCTTCCAAGGTATCCAGCGCGAGTTTCACTAGGAGTCGCAAGTCTTGGGACGTCACCACAATCGGAATCACCTGATCCACAAGCCTCGCACAAGATCAGGCAGGTCAGCCTGGCAGCAGAGTTTTGACTGCTCGGATGTAAAGCCACTCATTATCTGTCGTGGACCGGTACGTCTTGAGGCAATGACCGTATTCGAAGAGATGGGGATTCATCACTTCGGGATTCTGCTTTCACAGAAAGACTCAATCAGTTATCCGCGCGCTATGTCACCGGAAATCAGAACAGGACTACCGAATAAGAGGATTCATCGCGTTGTCGATTACACAGGCAAAACAAAAGAAGAACGTGTCCAGCGCGTTGATGAGATCATTCAGATCACCAAGGACCACGACTACAACGCTGTCTTTGCCGGGTATGGCTTTATGGCTGAAGACGAAACGCTGGTCACAGCGCTCGAAGCCGCGGGGGTTTCCTTTATTGGTCCCTGTGCGGCGACGGTTCGCGCTGCGGGTAACAAAGATCTGGCGAAACGGACGGCAATCGCTGAAGAAGTTTCGGTGACTCCTGGCGTCGACAACGCAACCGAAAGAACACTGCAAAAACGTCATCCAAATATTGACGCGCTGAAAGCGGTCATCAGCGAACACCACTTCGATATAGACATCACGAACCTTGATTTCGAAACAGCCACAGCAAAGGTCCTAAGCGCTTCCTACGACCATGGCATCGACTTGTTTACTATCGATGAGCTGAGTCAAACCCTGACGGAAAGTGTTCGGGAACTCATGATAGAGCACCCCGGGTACAGGATTCGATTGAAAGCCATTGGTGGTGGTGGCGGTAAAGGTCAAAGAATAATTGATTCGCCGGCCGGGCAGAGTGATGCAGACATCCAGGCTGCCACTTCCAGTGTCGATTCTCTCTTAAACGAAATTTTGTCTGAAGTGGGTACAGGCGGCATCGGTGACAACAAGAATGTTCTCGCCGAACTCAACATAGAAACGGTTCGTCATATCGAAATCCAGGTTGTCGGCAATGGTGTCTGGTGCATGACCATGGGTGGACGTGATTGTTCAGTCCAGATGAACGAACAAAAGCTCTTAGAGCTTTCTTTAACCGTTCCTGAACTTGAAGATGCCATCAAGGCTGCAAAAGCTGCGGGGGACCTAAGTAGCGCTGCGACACTGGAACAGGATCTGGTGACGTTGGAAAAGATGGAGTCAGAAGCATCGCGATTCGGCACTGCGGTGGGTCTGGATTCGGTATCCACTTTTGAGTGCATTGTCGATCCTTCACGACATTTCTTCATGGAAATGAACACCCGGGTACAAGTCGAACACCGGGTCAGTGAGTTGTGTTACTCACTTCAATTTGCGAACCCAGATGATATCGACGACGAATTTACTGTCGATTCCATTATTGAATTGATGGTTTTGCTCTCCCGTCACGGGAAGAGACTGCCAAAACCTTCCAGAGTCCGAAGGGAGGGCGCGGCTGCTGAAATCAGATTGAACGCGAGTGACGATTCGCTGAAACCCCACGCAGGAGGCGTCATCACTGATTGGTCTGCTCCCGTCGAAGAAGAGATCAGGGACGATCAAGGCATTTGCTTGCTCAATCCCGACACCGATATGTTCATGCGCTACTATCTCGCAGGCGCTTACGATTCCAACATCGCGCTCGAGCTTACGACCGGCGTAGATCGAGAAGAAGCCCTTGTCCGCGCAGCCAGATTACTGGGTGCAATGAAAATTTCCGGAGAGAACCTCAGTACCAATCTCAACTTCCATTATGGACTGGTGAATTGGCTGCTTGGTCAGAATGCACAAGCGCGTCCTTCTACCAATTTCTCTATGGCATACCTCACCATGGTTGGCCAAATTGCCAAGCACGCGAGCGATGTTGACCTCAATTATGCCTGGTCCGCCCTGGAACAAAAGTACCTGGCAGACTGCGACGCTGAACAAAGCAAAGTCATCGCAGAGATCATGACGCGCAAGTCCAATCTGGTCATCAGAGCTGTACAAGGGTTGCTCGACCAACCGCATTTTCTCGCCGGTTGGCTCGCCCGCAATCAGGCAAACTATTCAGTGGAGAATGGGCATGTCATCTGGAGTACGAATCTGCTTCAGGTTCTGGCAGACATGTACCGTTTTCTCAACATGATGCCTGACCATGACACACCGCCGCTATACGCCATCTGGCCCGAAGATCTTGAAATACTCGACCGGGGTTTGGACTTCTATCACGAACTTGGCGACCGTGACATGATCTCGGTAGACGGTCAGCTTGAAGCGGGTGCAGACACTGACGTCATAGGCGCACATCATGGATATCAAATGGGACTAGAACTATTGTCGGTACTCCCATTCCTGGCGGAATGTGCTCGCTATCATGATTTCCAAGTGTCCGAAGATCTGACAATTAAAGTTCCCGCCTGGGCTGCAGACTCAGACGTGACAGCCGAGAGCCTGCGCTTTCTTTCACCGCCTCCGGCAGCTGCCTCCGATGAGCTGACCGCACCATCGGGAGGTATGTACTACGCACGCGAAGCACCTGACCGTCCACCTCTTATCGAAAAGGGCGACCATTTCAATGCAGGTGACGATCTCTGTGTCATTGAAGTCATGAAAATGTTCAACAAGGTGAAAGCACCATTTTCAGGGACGATCGACGCGGTACTGATTGATGATGACGCGACGATTGTCAAAAAGGGTCAGACCTTGTTTAAGGTGACGCCCGACGAAATTGTTGTACTACCCACCGAAAAGGAAATCGCCAGCCAACGACAGACTGCGACTGACGCTTTCTTGGCTACAATCGAAGCACCCACAACCGGAGACGTCGCATGATTACAGCGCTGGACCACATCGCGATCGCCGTGCCGGATCTGGAACGAGCTATCAACAGATTTCTCAGCGACTTCGGCTTGACTTTCGACGGCACAGAGGAAGTCGCCGCTGCGCAGACAACCACTGCATTTTTTCCAGTGCCAGGTACCAGCATAGAGCTGGTACATCCTACAGACGGTCAGGGACCTCTCGTGAAGTACCTGGAACAGCGTGGTCCTGGCATTCACCACCTTTGTTTTCGAACAGACGACCTCGACGCTGATGTGAAGCGTTTAAAGGAAAAGGGCTACCGTTTCATCAACGATAAGCCGTCAATAGGCGCCCACAATACGCGAGTCATATTTATCCATCCGAAGTCTTGTGACGGTGTCTTGATCGAACTGAATGAGTATCCGAAAACTGAGAACCAGCATTATTGAGTAACAGGATATGAGTAAAGACAGCTATCAACCTCCTCAGTCAAATCTGTCGGACTGGGAAGCGAGTGCGGAAAAACTACTGAAGGGAAAGTCCATCGACACCTTGAACGTCGAGACCGCTGAAGGGATTACCATGTCGCCCTTGTATACAGCGGATGATGTCGAGAGTTTGACCTTTACCAACACGCTTCCCGGACTAGAGCCTTATATCCGAGGACCGCAAGCTACCATGTACGCCGGTCGGCCTTGGACAATTCGACAATATGCCGGCTTTTCTACTGCTGAAGAATCCAACGCCTTCTATCACCAACTGTTGTCTGAGGGCGCACAAGGCATCTCCGTTGCCTTCGATCTAGCAACTCATCGCGGGTACGACTCCGATCACGACCGAGCGATCCATGACGTTGGAAAGGCCGGCGTTGCAGTCGACTCAGTTGAGGATATGAAGATCCTCTTCAACGGTATCCCATTGGAACAGGTCTCTGTATCCATGACGATGAACGGCGCTGTACTGCCTGTTCTGGCCGCGTATATTGTTGCCGGCGAGGAACAGGGTGTCTCCCAAGCCGAGCTCTCAGGCACCATTCAGAATGACATCCTAAAGGAGTTTCTGGTTCGGAATACTTACATATTCCCACCAGCACATTCGATGCGGATCGTTGGCGATATCATCGCATACTGCACAGAGCACATGCCTCGATTCAACACTATCTCAATCTCCGGGTACCACATTCAGGAGGCAGGCGCAGACTCAGCGCTTGAGCTTGCGTATACGCTCGCGGACGGTAAAGAGTACATTCGTTGCGCGTTATCTTCGGGTCTAGCAATTGATGATTTCGCCCCTAGGCTGTCATTCTTCTGGGGCATTGGTATGAACTTCTACATGGAAATCGCGAAACTTCGAGCAGCTCGACTTTTGTGGTCCCGTATCGTCGATGAATTCAACCCGAGCAACCCACGTTCGAAAATGTTGCGTACACATAGTCAGACTTCGGGCTGGTCTTTGACCGAGCAGGACCCGTACAACAATGTGGTAAGAACAACCATTGAAGCGATGGCTGCGATTTTCGGCGGAACTCAATCACTACACACCAACGCACTCGATGAAGCCATCGCACTGC
>Ga0208624_1000020_pt1 | contig 100679 bp, 89 predicted proteins | sample Knorr_S23_td_DCM_FD_185607 | JGI IMG/M metagenome (GOLD analysis project Ga0208624, IMG submission 185607) | Marine microbial communities from Southern Atlantic Ocean transect - Knorr_S23_td_DCM_ad_71m_LV_A (SPAdes) (version 2) | ecosystem: Environmental > Aquatic > Marine > Oceanic | place... | reverse complement strand
AATGTTGCTGGATGTTATTCACCATAAAAACGGAACAGCTAAAAATATTAAATCCGAACATATTAAAATTGCAGGAAAAACTGGGACAGCTCAAATTGGTTATGGAACAGATGAAATTAATTACATATCAAGTTTTGTAGGATATTTTCCTGCCGATCAACCTAAGTATTCGTGCATAGTAGTTGTTAATAGTCCAAATAAAGATGTAGGATATTATGGCTCTGATGTAGCAGCTCCTGTATTTAAAAGAATTGCTGAAAAAATTTCATCAAGATTCCCAATTATTGAGAAACATAATTACGAACAAATAATTGAGAAGATTAAAATTTCCCAAAAACAGAACAAGTCTAATCCTAAAAATAAATTAGATTCATGATACAGCTTACAGAATTAATTAAAAATATTGATGATTTGGAAATCTTCGGATCAAATCAAATAGCTGTAAATAATGTATCAAATAACTCAAAAAAAATTAAATCTGGTGACATATATATAGCAATTAAAGGTTCAAATTTTGATGGTCATGATTTTATTGATGATGCAATTAAAGAAGGAGCTGTTTGTATCATTTGTGAAGTTTATCCACTTAGCAGATTAGAAAACATAACATATATAATAACTAAATCTTCAAAAGAAACATATGCTAGAATTTGTTCAAATTATTTTGATAATCCTAGTCACAAGTTAAAACTAATTGGTATTACAGGTACAAATGGCAAAACATCTTGTACGAGTCTTATGCACCAAATGTTCAATTTAAATGGATTAAAGTGTGGCCTGATCTCCACTAATAAAATAATTGTTGGTTCAAAAGAATATGATACAAATTTAACAACACCTGACTCATATCACTTGAATTATTATTTAAATGAAATGATTAAAACAGATATTAAATATTGTTTTATGGAAGTATCATCACATTCTATAGATCAGAGAAGAATTTCGGGTTTAAAGTATGAATTAGCAATATTTACAAATATCACTCACGATCACTTGAATTATCACAAAAACTTTAAAAATTATTTAAATGTTAAAAAGAAATTTTTTGATGATTTGGATAATAATGCCCATTCTCTGATTAACTCTGATGATAAAAACTCAAAATATATTATTCAAAATACTAAATCAAAAGTTCATACTTATTCTATTTCTAAAAATGCAGACTTCAAATTGAAAGTCGTAGAGAATAGTTTTGAGGGGCTTATTTTGAAAATTGAAGGTATTGAAGTAAATACTAAACTCATAGGGAAGTTTAATGCATATAATTTATTAACTGTTTTTTCAGCATCTAAAATTTTGAAAATTAGCACTGATAAAATTTTAATTAGTATGAGTTTATTAAAAAATCCTGAAGGAAGATTTGATGTAATAATTAAAAATAAAATCATTGGAATTGTAGATTATGCTCATACACCAGATGCATTATTAAATGTATTGGAAACAATAGTTAAAATAAAGCAAAATGAAAATTCAATAATTACAGTAGTTGGATGTGGTGGAGGTAGAGACAGAGCTAAGAGATTAAAAATGGGAAGTATAGCTTCAAGGCTTAGTCAAAAAGTAATTTTTACTTCAGACAACCCGAGAGATGAAGATCCCAAATCAATTATAGACGATATGATCGCAGGAGTTGATGATGCGGATAAAAGTAAGATTTTAAATATTGTAGATAGAAAAGAGGCAATAGTTAAAGCCTCCAAAGTTGCTAAACCTAACGATATTCTTCTTGTTGCTGGAAAGGGACATGAAAAATATCAGATAATTAAATCAAAAAAAATAAGATTTAACGATAAAGAAATTTTAACCCAAACACTAAAGATGGCAGTATAATGTTTTATTATTTATTTGAATACTTTGAAAAAACTTATCAATTAACTGGAGCTAGTCTGTTTCAATACTTATCTTTTAGATCTGCATTAACATTTATTTTAGCACTGGTAATTTCTACGATTTTTGGAAAAAAAATAATAGAATTTTTAAAATCAAAACAGATAGATGAAAATATTAGAGAGTTAAATCTACCTGGTGAGAATGATAAAAAAGGCACCCCAACAATGGGTGGAATCATAATTGTTTTATCAACTTTAATTCCAATCTTTTTATTTTCTGATTTTAAAAATATTTACATTTTAGTTTTAATAATAACAACTATTTGGCTAACCATATTTGGATTTATTGATGATTATATAAAGGTTTTTAAAAAAAATAAAAAGGGATTAAGAGGTTCAATAAAAATTTTAGCTCAAGTTATTTTAGGATTATTTATTGGTGTAATGGTTTATTTTCATCCTGAAATAACTACACGTAATGTTGATAGCAATTCCAACTCAGAAATTATTTTAGGTGAGAAAAATATTAAATCATTAAATACTACTGTTCCATTTTTTAAAAATAACGAGCTTGATTATGTAAATGTTTTTAAAATGAAATCTGATAATTTTAATTGGATATTTTATGTAATCGTTGTAACATTTATAATTGTAGCACTTTCAAATGGAACAAATTTAACTGATGGACTTGATGGATTAGCTGCAGGATCATCCTCAATAATCGTATTTACCTTAGGTATTTTTTCTTGGATTTCTGGTAATATAATCTTTTCAGATTATTTAAATATTATGTATTTACCTGGAATTGGAGAAATTGTTGTATTTGTTTCTGCCTTACTTGGTGGATTAATAGGTTTTCTTTGGTATAACACATATCCCGCACAGGTTTTTATGGGAGATACCGGTAGCCTAACTATTGGTGGAATAATTGCAGTAATTGCAATTCTTGTGAGAAAAGAACTTTTACTTCCAATACTTTGTGGTGTATTTTTAATCGAAACTCTTTCTGTTATTATTCAGGTTGGATACTTCAAATACACAAAGAAAAAATTTGGTGTTGGTAAAAGAGTTTTTTTAATGACTCCAATTCATCATCATTTTCAAAAAAAAGGATACAGTGAAAGTAAAATTGTTGCAAGATTCTGGATTATATCTATAATGCTTGCAATTCTTTCGCTAATAACATTAAAAATTAGATGATTACGAAGAAAGAAATAATGGTTTTAGGATCTGGTATTAGTGGTTTAGGTTCTGTGATGCTAGCTAAGAAAATGGATATTGATGTTTTCTTGTCTGAGGGCAACATAATAGATGAGGATACTAAGAAAACATTACGAAATGAACATATTGATTTTGAAGAAAATGGACATGATCCGAAAAAGTTAATTGAGTCTGATGAAATAATTATTAGTCCAGGGATTTCTTTTAATAAATTAAAAAAATCTTATCCTGAAATTGATAGTAAAAAATTTATCTCTGAAATTGAGTTTGCAAGTAGATTTACGGATGCATTTATTATAGCTGTGACAGGCTCTAATGGAAAAACAACAACAGCTACCTTAATATACCATATCTTAAAAAACGCAGGTTTAAATGTAGGTCTAGCAGGTAATATAGGTGTAAGTTTTGCTTCATCGGTTTGTGATTATTCATATGATTATTATGTCTTAGAAGTTAGTAGTTTTCAACTCGATCACTCAATAACTTTTAAACCAAATATTTCAGTAATAACTAATATTTCACCTGATCATTTAGACAGATATGATGAAGATTTTGATTTATATACACTATCGAAATATAGTATAGTCAAAAATCAAAAACCAAATGATTTTTTCGTCTACAATAACGATTGTAACGTGACGAAAAAAATATTTTCTAGAGTTCAAATAAAATCAAAATCAATTTCATTTTCAACAAAACAAAATAGGGGACTTAAACACTCCATCTACACAAATAAAAATAATATCATTTCATCAATAAATAAAGAAAAATTTATGTTAAGTACAGATAAAATTCAGATAAAAGGAATTCATAATATTCAAAATTCAATGGCTGCAATTAGTGTTGCTCAAATTTTGAAAATTTCTAATCAAAAAATAAAAGAAAGTTTAAAAACTTTTAAAAGTATTCCCCACCGTCTTGAACATTTTTTAACAATCCACAAGGTAAAGTATATCAATGACTCAAAGGCAACTAATGTAAATTCAGTTTACTATGCTCTTAATTCATTTGATGAACCAATTATTTGGGTTGTTGGTGGTATCGATAAGGGAAATAATTATGATGATTTAATTCCTTTGGTAAAAAGGAAGGTTAAAGCAATAATATGTTTAGGAAACCAGAACAAAAATTTAATAGATGTCTTTTCAAAGTGTACTGAACTTATAATCAGTACTGATAATATGAGCGATGCTGTTAATAGTGCATACAAAGTTTCAAAACCTGGTGATGTTGTATTGCTCTCGCCTGCCTGCTCCAGTTTTGATTTGTTTGACAGCTATGAGGATAGGGGAAATAAATTCAAAGATGAAGTAAGAAAATTATGAGTATAATTAATAGTTTAAAAGGCGACAAAGTTATATGGATAGTGGTGCTATCATTATCTATTTTTTCATTCTTGCCAGTGTACAGCGCTAGCTCAAACTTTGGTGTTAATTTAATTTTTTCAAGTGTATTTAAACATGTTGCTATAATTTTCATCGGTATATTGATTATGTATGCTACCCATCTTTTAGACTATAAATATTTAAGAGGTTTGTCATTAATAATCCTCCCTCTTGCAATTTTTTTACTGTTAATTACTGCCTTACAAGGCAATGAAATTGATGGAGCAAATGCAAGTAGATGGATAAGTATTCCAATTATAAATATTTCATTTCAACCATCCTCACTCGCATCAATTTTTCTTTTGATTTATATTTCAAATTATCTGTCAAAAGTTCATGAAAAAAAAATAAATTTTAATAAATCTTTTTTTAGACTATGGTTACCAATTCTTTTAGTTGTGATGTTAGTTTTGCCATCAAATTTTTCAACATCGTTTATGATTTTTAGTCTATCATTAATCTTAATTTTTATTGGTCAATATCCTATTAAGAAAATTATATTAATAATATTTTCAGGAATTGTTCTTAGCGGATCTTTTGTAGGATTATCCAAAACCTATCCAGATTTAGTCCCAAACAGAATTGATACCTGGTCCAATAGAATTGAAAATTTTATAAATCCAAGCTTGGATAATGATTCAAATTATCAAATCAATAGAGCTAAGGCTGCGATTGCAAGCGGATCAATTTTCGGAGTTGGAGCTGGAAAGAGTTCAATGAAGTATATTTTACCACAAAGCACATCTGATTTTATCTTCTCTATAGTAACTGAGGAATATGGTTTATTTGTTGCTTTAATAATATTATTACTTTATGTAATATTATTATTCAGGATTGTAATTGTATCACAAAAATCAAACAATTATTTTGGCAAGTTGCTAGCCCTTGCAGTCGGATTGCCAATTGTATTTCAAGCATTAATTAATATGGGTGTAGCCGTTCAATTATTTCCAGTTACTGGTCAACCATTGCCTCTCATAAGTACAGGAGGAACATCAATATGGACAACTTTTTTTGCATTTGGAGTTTTGTTGAGTGTTAGTAGAAATAATGCAAATATTATGGAATTAGATTTAAGCAAAAATGTTAATGAATAAAAATTTAATTATATCAGGTGGAGGAACAGGAGGGCATATTTATCCTGCAATTAGTATTGCAGATCAATTAAAGAAAAAGGTTGAGGATTGCAATATTCTGTTTGTTGGTGCAAAAAATAAAATGGAGATGAAAAAAGTACCGGAAAATGGCTATAAAATAATTGGTCTTTACATCTCTGGATATCAAAGAAAACTCAATTTTATTTCAAATTTAACATTGCCTTTTAAATTAATTTATAGTTTAATTCATTCACTAATAATTATATTAAAATATAAACCTAAAATAGTTGTTGGAACTGGAGGATATGCTAGTGGACCGGTAATGTACATTGCAGCTTTACTAAGAATTCCTGTTTTTATCCAGGAACAAAATTCTTATCCTGGATTGACTAACCGAATTCTTTCAAAATATGCTAAAAAAATATTTGTTGCCTATGATGGAATGGAAAAGTACTTTAAAAATTCAGAGGTAATTTTATCAGGAAATCCAATTAGAAAATCAATTAAAAATTTTAATGGTAAGAACAAAAAAGAATTTTTAAATCAAATTAAATTAGATATTGGTTGTAAAACTATTCTTGTACTTGGAGGTAGTCTTGGTGCAAAAATACTTAATGATTTTATTATTGAAAATCTTGATTTTTTTAAAAAAAATAATCTCCAAATAATTCTGCAATGTGGAACTAGATATTATGATGACTATAAAAATTTTGAGAATAAGTTTTTAAAAATTTTACCATTTATTAATGATATGGATAAAGCATTTTCGTCTGCAGATTTAATTATTTCAAGATCTGGTGCAAGTATAATATCAGAATTATGTTTTGTTGGAAAACCAGTCATTTTTATTCCTTCACCAAACGTAGCAGAAAATCATCAATCTAAAAATGCAAGAAAACTTTATGATGTCGGTGCAGCTGAGTATGTTGAAGAGGATGAAATAGAATACAAACTCAAATCAATTATTAACAAGATTTTTATTAGTGATGTTTATAAAAAATCTCTTTCCAAAAAGATCGCATCTTTATCAAAACCAAATGCATCAAAAATTATTGTGGATGAAATTAAACAGTATATAAAATGAGTTATTTAAATTATAATAAATATTATTTTATTGGCATTGGAGGTATTGGAATGTCAGCCGTTGCTGAGTATATTCATTCAATCGGAAAGAATGTTTCAGGATATGATAGAGATAATTCATTAATAACAAAAAGATTAATAAAATTAGGTATTGATATTTCACATAAAGACGATACAGAGATCATTGACTTTGACTTAGTCAATAATTCTAACACCTTAGTAGTTTATACCCCTGCAATAAGTAATAAGAACTGTATTTTAAATTATTTCAAAAAAAATAATTATAAGGTTGTTAAAAGGTCTGATTTATTGGCTGAAATTGTTAATTCCAAATTCTGTATTGCAATAGCAGGAACCCATGGTAAAACTACTACCACATCAATTTTAGCTCATATCATGTATAGTGCTGGATTAAATTTTACATCTTTTGTGGGAGGTGTTTTAAAGGATTATGAAACTAACATTCTATTAAATGGTGATGAAATTTTCGTTGTTGAAGCTGATGAATATGATAAAACATTTTTAAAACTACATCCTAATGTAGCATCAATTATGAATATTGATGGTGATCATTATGACATATATTCTGATTTTAATGATTTAAAAAAATCATTTAAAAAATTTTCAGATAATCTTAAAAAAGACGGAATATTATTTCATGATTCCAATTTGGATTTTAATGGGTTTACTTTTGGATTGAATTCCGATTCTGATGCTCAATTAATCAACATAAAAAATGTCTCAGGAAAATTAACTTTTGACATTAAAATAAATGAAAAAATTTACAAGGATATTATTTTTAATATGTTGGGGACTCATAATGCACTGAACGCATTGGTTGCATTTATAATAGCATTAAATTTAAATATTAATATTGATACCATATTAAAAGCTTTAAAATCATTTCCAGGAATAAAAAGAAGATTCTCACTTGAACTTATTAAACCCAAGGTTTTTATTGATGATTATGCTCACCATCCAAGTGAAATCTTATCAGTATATAATTCAATTAGTAAATTATATCCTGGTTTAAAAAACCTAGTAATTTTTCAACCTCACTTATTTTCCAGAACAAAAGATTTTTTAATTGATTTTGCCAAAGCTTTAGAGAAGTTTGATAAAATAGTATTGTTGGATATATATCCCGCTCGAGAGGAGCCAATTGATGGCATTAGCTCAAAATCAATTTATGATATAATTGAGAATGAAAACAAATCGATAATAAAAAAATCTGAAATTCCAGAATTACTAAAGTCTGATAGTTCAGAACTAATTGTGACAATGGGGGCAGGAGATATTGGTGATGAGGTAGAATTAATTAAAAAGACATTAGCTGAAAACTTATGAAAATGAAAATTTTAACAATATCAGTTTTTTCAATTTTATTATTGTCATCAATGATTTTTTCAAACTATAAACATGGTAATAGATCAGTTTATATTAATGTAAATAGCATAGTTAATGATTCTCTCACTTTAATTACTAAAGACTCTGTTTTTAATTTTTTAAAGAAAAAAAATGTAATTAAAGATTCTATGTTAACTCTAGATGTTGACTTAAATAAAATTGAAAATGAATTGAAAAATATCGATTATTTAAAAATGTCTAATGCATTTTATGGAGTTAACTCGCCTCTTGTAATTCAAATCAGCGAAAGAAATCCTGTTATTGAAATTAAAAATAAAAATTTTTATTTAGACAATGAAGGTATAATTATCTCAAAGTCAAAAATAAATTCACCAAATGTAATAGCATTTTTTGGAAATTTAGATTCACTGAATAATAAAAAAATTGCTAGACTTGGAAATACAATAATGAGTGATGATTTTTTCAAAAATCACTTTAATTATGTTTTTTCAGATTCTCTTGAAATTTATATCAAGCCAAAACTGTATGATTATATAATAGAATTTGGTTTGTTAGATAACATTGAGTCTAAGTTAACAAACTACAAACTTTTTTACGCTGCAAAATCTGAGTCAAATTCTATTAAAGAAGCAGAAAAAATAAATTTAAAATTTACTAAACAGGTAATTGTACAAAAAAAATAAAATGGAAAAAAAAGAATTATACATTGGACTTGACATTGGAACTACAAAAATTGTTGCCATGATAGGTGTAATAAATGAATATGATAAGTTAAAGATTATTGGAGTCGGAAAATCAAAAAGTTTAGGGGTTCATAGGGGTGTTGTAAATAATATTAGTCAAACGATTCAATCTATACAATCTGCTATTAATGAAGCGGAAAATAATTCTAATGAAAAAATTGATAAAGTTATTGTTGGGATAGCAGGTCAGCATATAAGAAGTCTACAACATAGTGATTATATAACAAGAGAGAACTCGGATGAGGTTATCGATATACAAGACATTGAGAAGGTCATCAATCAAGTTTATAAGTTAGTAATGATGCCTGGAGAGGAAATTATACATGTTCTTCCGCAAGAGTTTAAAATAGATGGTCAAAGTGAAATTAAGGAACCCGTCGGAATGTTTGGCGGAAGATTGGAAGCAAATTTTCATGTGGTTGTGGGTCAGGTTAGCTCCATAAAGAATATTGCCCGATGTGTAAAAAGCTCAGGAATTGATTTTGATGGAATTACACTGGAACCTCTAGCATCAGCTGACGCTGTTTTGAGTAGAGAAGAAAAAGAAGCTGGCGTAGCACTAATTGATATTGGGGGAGGTACGACAGACCTAGCAATTTTTAAAGATGGTATAATAAGACACACGTCTGTAATTCCTTTTGGTGGTAATATTATTACGGATGATATTAAAGAAGGTTGTTCAATAATTGAAAAGCAAGCAGAGTTATTAAAAATTAAATTTGGATCTGCATGGCCGGGTGAGAATAAAGACAATGAAATTGTTTCAATTCCAGGCCTTAGAGGAAGAGATCCAAAGGAAATTTCTTTAAAGAATCTTTCAAAAATAATTCATGCAAGAGTTGTTGAAATAATTGAGCAAGTATACATGGAAATAAAAAACTATGGACATGAAGATCAAAAGAAAAAATTGATTGCTGGAGTTGTTTTAACAGGTGGAGGGAGTCAATTAAAGCATTTAAAACAACTTGTTGAGTATGTTACAGGAATGGATACAAGGATTGGTTTGCCAAATGAACATTTAGCTGGAAATAACTCAATAGAAATCTCAAATCCAACTTTTGCAACGGCAGTTGGACTTGTTATGAATTCCATGGAAAAAAGAAAAAGTAAACCATTGGAATCAAATCTTGAAAACGATGAAATTGAGAAAAATTATGAAAATGAAACTGAAGTTAATTCAAATGGAACAAGTGCTGATCCATCAAAGTCAATATTTGAAAAATTTACAGAAAAAATAAAAACCTTTTTAGAAAACGCAGAATAATACAATTATGAATAAAGAAAATCAGTTTGATAATATAGAATTTATACTTCCCAAGAACCAAAGTAATGTCATTAAAGTTATTGGAATTGGTGGAGGTGGTAGCAATGCAATTAATTATATGTACAATAAAGGCATAAAGGGTGTCGATTATGTAGTTTGCAATACAGATTCTCAAGCACTTGAAAATAGTCCTGTTCCTAATAAGGTTCAATTAGGAATAAAAGAGACTGAGGGACTGGGAGCGGGTGCTGATCCTGTCGTTGGTGAAAAGGCTGCAATTGAAAGTTTAAATGAAATGCGGGGATTATTAGAAAAAAATACTAAAATGGTATTTATTACTGCTGGTATGGGAGGTGGAACCGGAACTGGCGCAGCTCCAATTATTTCAAAATTGGCTATGGAAATGGATATTCTCACCGTTGGTATTGTAACAATGCCTTTTGTATTTGAGGGTAAAATTAGAATGAGTCATGCAAATAAGGGTTTGGAAAAATTGAGAAAAAATGTTGATTCATTAATAGTTGTAAATAATAATAAGTTAAGAGATATATATGGAAACTTAGGAGTAAAAGAAGGGTTTTCTAAGGCAGATGAAGTATTAGCTACAGCAGCTAAAGGAATTGCTGAAGTTATAACGCATCACTACACACAAAATATTGATCTAAAGGATGCCAAAACAGTTCTTTCAAAAAGTGGAAATGCTATTATGGGATCATATAGTTGCTCAGGTGAAAAAAGAGCATTAAATGCAGTTTCAAATGCATTGGATTCGCCGTTACTGAATGACAATAGAATTGATGGAGCACAAAATGTTTTACTGTTAATTGTATCGGGATCTAGTGAAGTTACAATTGATGAAATAGGTATTATTAATGATTACATTCAGGAAAAAGCTGGAAATAATGCAAATATTATTATGGGTATTGGTGATGATCCAAATTTGGGTGAAGAAATAACTGTAACTGTTATTGCTACTGGATTCGATATGAAACAACAAGATGAAATCTTGCACATTGAACCAAAGAAAACTATTTATAATTTGGATGATGAAACCGAAATTGTAGAGAATTTTAAAGACGAGGAACCTGCTGACCACTTTGAATTTTCATCTGATGAGATTGATTTTAAAAATATAGATTTCAATATTGATGAAATTCAAAATGATGATTTTGTTAAAACTAATGATGAAATAAAGAATATAGATATTGAATTTGAATCAGTTTCAAATATCAATGAACTTGTTGATGAAAAAATAGATTTAATTGATAGCAGAATTTTAAATGATATTGAGGTTAATGAACCAGAATTTGTAAAAATAAGTAATGAATTAAAGTTTGATTTTCCACATTCCAAAAAGGTTGAAAATGATAAGGTTGTCCATATTTTAGAAGAAGATATAAATGAAATTGAAGTTATTGATCCTGTCCAAATTATTCCTTACACAGTCGTTGATGAAAAAAACTCCAAAGTTGTTGCTGATGATAGCATGAAAGATGAAAAATTAAATTCCAATAAAGAAATCAATCCTTTGAATAGCCCTATTGTTGATGGTTTGGCAAAAAGAACTGAGGAGAGAAAAATTAAATTAAAAGAATTTAATTATAAATTTGTAAAGCAAAGAAAAGTAGAGGATATGGAAAACGAACCTGCCTACAAAAGAGCTGGTATTGATTTAGATGAGAGCTATGATAGTTCAGTTACCTTATCTTCACTAGATGAAGATAATGATGGTAATTTAGATATAAATTCTAAAAATTCATTCCTACATGATAACGTAGATTAATTTATGACACTTTCTGAAAATATTGATAATAAAATAAAAGAAGCAATGAAAAATAAGGATTCTGTTTCACTAGAATCTTTAAGAGCTATAAAATCCTCTATTCTTATTTTCAATACAAAAAAGGGTGGCTCAGGGGATCTTTCTAAAAATGATGAAATTCAAATCCTTAGCAAATTAGTTAAGCAAAGAAAAGAAAGTGCAGATATTTATTTATCTCAAAATAGACCTGAGTTAGCTAAAATTGAAACTGATCAGGCTGATATAATTAAACAGTTTTTACCTGAACAGTTGACGGAGATTGAAATAGAAAAAATTGTAAGTGAAATTATAAGCAAAATAAATGCCTCGGGAATGAAAGATATGGGTAAAGTTATGGGTTTGGCAACAAAAGAGCTTTCAGGTAAGGCTGATGGAAAAACAATTTCACAGATAGTCCGGAAAAATCTTTCATAATACATTAATGGCCAAGTAGTTCAACTGGATAGAACATCAGATTTCGGCTCTGAGGGTTGAGGGTTCGAATCCTTCCTTGGTCACTATTTTTTTATTTCCAAGTTACATTTATTGAAAAATCTTATTGAAAGTAAAATAGATGCTATTAACAGACCTATTAAAAAACCAATCCATACACCTGTGGCTTTAAGATCTGTATATAATCCAAGGTAAATCATAATTGGGACACCAAAAACCACGTAGGATAAAAAACAAATAACTGAGGGTATCTTTACATCTTGAATACCACGTAAGGCACCTTGAGCAACAATTTGTATTCCATCAAAGATTTGAAATAAAGCTACTATTATTAATAATTTAGAAGCAATACTAACGGTCTCTAAAACATCAAAACTTTCGTTATTATCTAAATAAAGCCAGGGTAATAAGTCAGAGAAAATAATAAATACCGTAGCAAATATAATTTCAATTAGAATTGTAATTAAGAAGATTGATATTGCTATGCGCTTAAGGTTTACGTAATCACTAAGTCCTTTTTGATTTCCAATTCTTATTGTAGCAGCAACACTTAGGCCTAATGCAACCATAAATGTTAATGAAGATAAATTAAGTGCAATTTGATTTGCAGCTTGATGGTTTACTCCTATAATTCCACAAACCCATATACCTGAGATAAAGAATCCAACTTCAAACATCATTTGTAATGCAGATGGATAACCAAGATTCACAATTTTATTTATAATTTTTGAAGAATATTTGAGGTTAAATAGTTTATCTATGTATTGATTTATTTTTGGATTAGTCTTAATAAGATATATTATAATTATAACCATAATAAATCTTGATATTAATGTCCCAATACCTGCACCAACTAACTCTAATCTGGGAAAACCAAATTTGCCATATATTAAAATATAGTTTAAGACAACATTAATGATATTAGCAATTACAGTAGAAATCATTGCAATTTTTGTAAAAGATAATCCATCAGAAAATTGTTTAAATGATTGAAAAATAATTAATGGAAACAAGGATATTGCTACTAACGTTATATAAGGGTATGCTAAACTAACCACTATTTCAGGCTGACCCATATAATATATTATTGGTTTTGAGATTAAAACTAAAACAGTTAAAATAAACCCTAAAATCGAGCAAATAATTATTCCATTTGACAAAATGGATTTTGTTTTGTTATTGTCTTTTAACACGTCACTTTCTGCAATTAAAGGTGTGATTGCAGTTGAGAATCCAATACCAAAAGACATTGCTAAAAACACAAAACTATTTCCTAGTGATATTGCAGCTAACTCAGATGTTCCCAATTGACCAACCATAGCATTATCTACAAATCCCACTAGTGTATGACCTATCATACCAATAATGACTGGATATGCTAGTTTTAGGTTATATGAAAATTCTTTAGTGTAAGGTTTTAAAAAATTCAATATCACATTTTATTTGATAAATAAATAGTATTCATCAATAATCTATTGGTCCCATACCAGAAAGCTCTAAAGTTAGTATTATCAGCGAATAAGAAAATTTTTCCAGAGAAATATCTTTTAATTTTGAATGGTACACTCTTAATTAATAATTCTAAATTATCATCAGAAATATACCCACTAAGTAGTGCATTTTTTGAGTATTGAATAGGATTATTGAAACTATTTTTCTCAGGTTTCATAAAAATAGTATTGTTTTTAAAAGTTGGTAGATTATCATTTATAATACCAAAATTAATAGGATGGCTTTTATCAATTTTTGTATTGAAAATTGTACCTCCAATAACTTGTGATCCAGTAAATTTTCCTCTGTCTTCGAAGGAAACATTAGAAGCATATTTATCATTGTTAAGAAAATCAATATTGATAATTTTATTTTCCTTAAGCCAATTGATTGAACTTCTGTATGCAATTAAATTACCTCCATTTTTTAAATAGTTTTCAATTTTTTTAATGTCAATATTTTTTCCAGAATAACTTGGTAGAATAATATGAGAGTATTCTAATAGGTTTGCTCTATTCAAATTTTTTATATCAATTTTAGTTATTGGGATCTTATATCTTGTATCAAAAAGATGCCAAATTTCTCCTGCATCATATGCTCTAACACCATTTCCAACTATTAATCCAACCTTTGGTTTTACAATAGTTGTAAAGGAATTGGAACCAACACCTATATTATCCTCATATCCACTTGATAATGCGTAAACATCAATTCCTGTTTTATTAGAAATATTAGTCAAAAGATTAAAAAGTTTCTCAGGTTTTTGAGATTGACCTTCCACAGGAATAAGGATACTTCCATAATCAAAATAATTATTTTTTATTTTGAATGATTTACTGCTTGATTTTAATCTTATTTTTTTTTGTTGCAAATAATTGATAAATGCTGGAATATTATAATCATGAGGTTTGATTAAATATCCATAGTTTGAAAAACCACTTACTTTTCCCTCTGGTTTTTCAAATATTTTATTCCCTTCTAAACTTTCTTTAAGAAAATCATAATTCAAATTAAATGCTAATGGGAAAGTCCATGCAGAAACATCATAAAACAGACTATCCTCAAACTTTGTTTGTGTATCAAACATTGCTTTTATCAATTTTGATTTTTTCTGATTAATAGGTACATAATATTTAAATTTTTCACCATCAGTTTCAAAAATATCAATTTTGTGAGCCTTAAGAATTTTTGCTAGCTGATAACTACTGGTTTTGTCATGATTATTTCCAAAACCAATTCCCTTATATTTTAACTTCGTACTTTCATTAAAGTTGTTAATGTAAAAGGCATTCATATATGCAAGAAGCTCATTTTTCAGTGAGCTAGCAGCTTTTAGTGTTGATAGTGTTGTAGTTAATTGATTTTTTATTGCAAAAGGAAACGTAAGAATACCATTTTGACTATTTTGTATGTGGCCTCTAGAGCTACCTTGCTCAAATAATATTCCAATGCTACCATTTACATCAGGGTATGTTGATCCCTTACCAAAATAGAAATCATCATAATCTTCTTTACTATAGTATAAGCTTCCAATTTTGTCTAAATAATCAGCATGATATTTTGCGATTTTTTCAGTTAACTCTTGATTTAAATTAGGTATTAATGGGTTCACTCTAGAGGGAACACCAGGTTGAAAAAAGAATGTAGAATTTGTACCCATTTCATGGTGGTCAGTAACTATATTTGGTAGCCATTCTGTAAATGTTTTTATTCTAGCCTGAGATTCTGGAAGTTGAACCGGTAACCAGTCACGGTTTAAATCAAACCAGTAGTGATTAGTCCTTCCGCCAGGCCAAACTTCGCTAAACTCTCTGTCACTATTATCAGGATTTGGTACTAAATTTTTATTAGAATTAACCCATGTAGCAAATCTTTGTAATCCATCAGGATTTAAGCATGGATCAAATAAAATAACAGTATTGTTCAGAATTTTTAACGTTTCAGTATCATTTGATGCAGCCAAATAATATAAGCCCAACAGAGCAGCATTAGCTGCGCTTGCTTCATTTCCATGTACTGAGTAACCTTGGTAAATAATTGCAGGCATATTTTCAAAGTCGGATTTTTTAGCACCATTTGATATTTTTAAATGATTATTTCTAATCAAGTCTAAGTTTTTAATATTTTCTTCAGACGAGACCTTTAAAATCAATAGTGGTCTGTTTTCATAAGTTTTACCTGTCTCTTTGATTTTTATTCTATTAGATGCATTAGCTAATGCATACATGTACTGAACTAGTTTGTCATGTGTTACATGCCATTCACCTACTTCATGACCTATCACTTCACTTGGTTTTGGTATAGATTCACTAAAATTATTTGTATTACCAAAATAATAGTTCAAATCAGTTTGAGAATTGAGGTTAATTGCATAAAATATTGCAATTACAAAAAATACATTTTTCATTCTATATTTATTTTTTTATTGATTTTTAAGTTTGTTTTTGGAGCTATTACGTAGTTCAAAATTTCAAAAGGAAGGTCTAATGTTGTCATAATATTTTTAGTTTTAATATAGACCTCTTTTTCAGATTTTGGAGCTAGCTCTATGAAATTAAAATCACTGTGAAAGGTAAATTCACCCAAATATTTTAGTTGTATAGGTGCTACCGAATGATTTATTAATTTTACTTTCAATAGTTTTTCAGCACTAAACATTCCACCACTATTATAACCTTCACTAATCACACTTAAATTCTCACTAGCTACATCATACAGATTTTCTTCTTTTCCAATAATCAAGTCATGGAACCAAACAAAAGTTTTACCTTGAAATAAAGCATCACTAGTTGCTTTTATTGTTCTATTCTCAGCTATTATAAAAGTTAAAGGTCTATGATAACTTTCTCTTTCATTTTTAAAATCCCAATCGATAAGGACATGAACATCACTTGTGCCAATCATAGTAAGGTTATTTTCTAATGCAATCTGCATCGCTTCCTCAGAAAAAGTAAACATATTTACAACTTCAATTCCATGTAAATATTTCTTTTTAATTATTTCTTTGTGAATTGGGTCAAGTCTTGCTATACCATCACTTCTTTGTGCTTCCCAGTGAGGATGATTCCAAAAAACAAACGCATCTTGGTTATTAGCTTCTTTTATTGCATCCATGAATTCTTTAGGTTTTTTGTCTGAATCAAAAAATTTATTAACGTCATTTACAAAAATTGCATTATAATGACCTGGTGGCATGCCCTTAGTAATTTCTGTTCCATGAACAACAGCTAAGGGTTGTTTCTGAACATATCCAGAAGCTATCTGAAATGATCTGTTTCTATTGGGATGGGGTATATCAACTATATGAGATTGGTATTCAATGTGTTCAGTTAGTGATATTAAATCTATGCTATCACGAATCGCTTCATCAACTCTAATAGTTGGCCAAACTAATCCATCAGAAAATACTGTATGAATATGTAAATCAGAAGATATAAAAAATTTACCCTCAGGACTCTTGAAAAATGTTTTAACTCCCTGAGAAAATATCATATTAGAGAAAATAAAAAATATGATTATGTATTTTGAATTTTTCATAGGCTAACAATTTTTAATATTCGTTTTTTTATTCGTTTATATTTTTTTAGACTAGTTGAATATGTTGTATAGTTTGTGAAAATTTTATCAATTATCTTTTTATGAAAATCAAAATCAATTTTTTTTAACATTTCTAATAACTCATAATCTTCACATCCAATTCTGTGAGCTTCAAACCTCAGAGATGATAAAGGGCCCTCTTCACCAGGGTATATAACATGAGTATCTCCTGCAGGAAGGAAATTATTTGGACCTGCAATTGGAGATGGATGTTTTATAACACTTTGAGTAAAAGGGTCAGCTTTATATTGGTTCAAACCCCAATGTAAATAGCCCATAGTATTATACTTTGAACCACCCCAACCAAAATAAACTTGTCTAATTTTTTCCATATCTAATGTCCTGTTTAGCCATTTTCCGCCAGGTACCAAACATGTATAAACAAGTACTTTTTCACCCAACTTTTCTCTTGATCTAAAAAAATCTTCATTTTCTTGAAAATCATTAATTATTGGACACCAAATATCAATTGCATTACCTAAGCTTTCTCTAGTATTTGTTGCTTCCATTATCTTAATTTCAGGATAGATTGTTTTGATTTGCATTGAGACATCGGAATAGCATTTAGCATTTACAGATGTAGGCTCATCGGCAATGTGTTGTAACCATTGCTTTGTTAAGTTATACTTTTCAGTAAATTTTTTGATTTTTTTAGTGATAATTTCTATTTCATTTTTTCCTTCATCAGTATAATAGCCTACATTTCTAAGTTTTGTAATAAGTTCAGGATTTCCCCAGTCATCATTTTTACCTCTACCTAAGAGATGTGGGGACTCGAAATATTTAAAACCATATTTAAGAAATACATTTACAAATGAAATCATTTTTTCTTCATCTAAAAAAATCTCTCCATCTTTTAGATTAATTAATTCTCCTGGTATTTTAACACAATTCTGCCTGCCAGATGCCATCATTTTAGCGTATTTGTCCAACATTATATACCATTTAGAACTCCACCTTTTAAGATTATGATATTCTTCCATTTTAGATAAATTAAACCAGTTAGTGTAAAAGAAATTACTTGAATCAAGGTTAGGTATTAAAGTATCGTAAATATTTATTTTAAGTTTTAAATTATATGGTATACCATTAATTAATATTTTAAAATTTACTTTGTGATTTTTCACCACTAAATCTTTATTAACTGGAATCTTAATATTAATCAAACTATAGTTTGTTTTGGTAATTATACTTTTAGAATTTAATGGCTTAATGACCTCAAAGATTTCAAAAGGTGCTCGCCTTATCACATGAGGATTTATTAATCCTTTAAACTGTTCTGTCCTACTATCTAATCCAGTGTTTTGTTCAACAGGTACTGAAAGAACTTCACTAAAATCAACTTTATTGATTGTAGGACTTTCATAATCAAATTCAACAATTGAGTTTAGATTAGAGATAACTATTAAATTAACATCGACACTGGTATTTATCGCTGTATTAACAGTGTATGATTTTGGAAATTTAGTTTTATTAAAATCAGGGTAAACGGCATCTAAAACATTAGAAAAACCTACATCCTGAGCGATTGCTAGAAATGAAAAAAAAAATAGTATTGTATTAAAAATATTTTTCATTCAAATTTTCATTAATTTAAGAAAAAATTAAAACAGCTTACTATGAAAAAATATTATTTATTATTCCCTCTGATAGTTTTTTTATTTTCTTGCAATAAGAATCAAAAATTAGAAACTATTTCACTATTTAATGGTGAGAATCTAGATGGTTGGATCATTTATGGAACTGAGAAATGGTATGTTGAGAATAATGAGCTTGTTTGCGAAAGTGGTCCTGACGAGCAGTACGGTTATTTAGGTACTGATGAATATTACGATGACTTTATTCTTGAATTAAATTTTAAACAGGAAAATAATGGAAATAGTGGCGTATTCTTTAGATCAACTGTTGATGGTACCAAAGTAAAGGGTTGGCAAGTTGAAGTTGCACCACCAGGTTTACATTCAGGTGGAATATATGAATCTTATGGTCGTGGATGGTTAATCAAGCCTGATCAGTCTAATGATTCGGTTGTAAAAATGGGAGAGTGGAACAAGATGAAAATAAAAGTGTTAGGAGATGAGGTTACAACCTGGATTAATGATTTAGAAATGATTAAAATTAAAGATTCAATAATAGGGGAAGGAGTAGGTGGCGTTGCTTTACAAATTCATGATGGTGGAGGAATCAAGGTTAAGTGGAAAAATTTAAAGATTCAAAAGCTTTAACCATAAATATCACCGCTTGAATGATCATTAGAAGCACCAGTAACACTTCTTAAACAATTTACTTTACCATTAATCTTTAAATAACCTAAAAGAGCAAAAATTAAAGATTCTTTATAATTAATTATAGTTTTATCTGGAACAATAAAATTTATTTTTGAATCATGATTAAGAGTTTTTATTAAGTTATTATTAAACGTTCCTCCCCCAGTAAGTAAAACTTTAGACCCGTTATCAATGTTTCTTTTAATTTGAAAACTTGCATGTTCAATATATGTTGCAAGAATATCAACTTCTTTAATTTTGTATTTTTCAGTTATTGGAAAAATATTTTCAATAACAAATTCAAGTCCTAAAGATTTTGGATATGATTTTTTATAATAATCCAAATCATTTAATTCATTAAATAGATCAATATTTATTACCCCTTTTTTTGATAATTTACCACCAAGATCACATTCGTAACCAAGTTTATTGGCATAATGATTTAATACTGTATTAAGAGGGCAGATATCATATGCAAAAATTGTTCTTGAATCTTTTACAGAAATATTTGTAAAACCGCCAAGATTTAAACAATATTTATAATCATCAAAAAGTAATTTATCACCAATTGGGACTAGTGGAGCGCCTTGGCCGCCAAGTTGTATATCTTGTTCTCTGAAATTATTTACAGTTTTAATTTTGGTGATCTTATTAATTATTTCCCCATTTCCAATTTGTAAAGTTTTGTTAAAATCTGGTTTATGAAAAACTGTATGTCCATGTGACGAAATCAAATCAGCTTTATATAATGTATTTTTCTTTATAAATTTTAAAACACTTAATCCAATAAACTCACCAAACTCTTTATCAATTTGCTTGATTTGATCATTGTCCAGTTTGATAATATTTTTAAGCTTTGTTTTTAAGTTGTCATCATAATCTATAGTTTCACAATCAATAATTTCATATTTAGATGGGTCATGATTATCAAAGGAGACGTAACATATGTCAAGTCCATCAACAGATGTGCCGCTCATTAATCCAATAATATTTATTGAATTGGTCATTAATTCAATTTAAAAAAAACTAAAGAAAAATTAATTAATTACTGAGTTTAATTTTTTAATTGTAGTAGATGCATCTTCAGATTTGAAGACAAAACTTCCTGCAACTAGGATATCAGCACCTAACGAAACTAATTTTTTTGCATTATCAGTACTAACACCACCATCAATTTGGATCAATGCCTGAGAGTTTTTATCTGTTATAATTTTTTTTAGCTTTTCTAGTCTCTCAAATGTATCAGGAATAAATTTTTGTCCAGAGAATCCAGGAAATACACTCATTAAACATATCAAATCAATTTCATTAATTAAAGAATACAGTACTGATACATCCGTATCAGGATTAATAGCTACTCCAGCTTTGACATTAAGTTTTTTTATTTGATTTATGGTATTTTGAAGATTATCGCATGCCTCATAATGAACTGTTATTGTATTGGCACCAAGTGATGCAAACTTTTTAATATAATTTTCTGGATTTACTATCATTAGGTGTGCATCTAAGTGCTTGGTTGCATATTCCTTAAAAACTTCGAGAATTGGAGTTCCAAATGTAATATTGGGCACAAAAACACCATCCATAATATCAAGATGAAACCAACCTGCTTCACTTTGATTTACCATTTCAATCTCCTCCTTTAACTTTCCAAAGTTGCAAGAGAGCATTGATGGAGCAATAATTTTCATTAATTATCCTAAATATGTTTTTAATATTTTACTTCTAGAAGTATGTTTTAGTCTTCTGATTGCTTTCTCTTTTATCTGTCTAACTCTCTCTCTCGTTAAATCAAAGGTTTCACCGATTTCTTCAAGTGTCATAGCATGTTGTTCATGCAAACCAAAATATAATCTAACAACATCAGCTTCTCTCGGAGTTAGTGTTTCCAAAGCCCTTTCGATTTCTGTTTTAAGTGACTCATGAAGTAATTTTTTGTCTGGATTAGGTGATTCACCACTTTTTAAAACATCGTACAGGTTAGAGTCTTCGCCCTCAACAAGAGGTGCATCCATTGAGACATGTCTACCGGAATTTTTCATCGATTCTTTGACATCAGAAACAGTCATATCAAGCTCTTTAGCAATTTCTTCAGCAGACGGAACTCTTTCATTTGCTTGCTCTAAAAAAGCATACATCTTGTTAATCTTATTTATTGATCCAATTTTATTGAGAGGTAACCTAACAATTCTAGATTGTTCAGCTAGAGCTTGTAGAATGGATTGTCTTATCCACCATACAGCATAAGATATAAACTTAAAACCTCTTGTTTCATCAAATCTTTTTGCAGCTTTAATCAAGCCTAGATTGCCTTCATTTATCAAATCTGGAAGCGTTAAGCCTTGATTTTGGTATTGTTTTGCAACAGAAACCACAAATCTAAGATTTGCCTTGGTTAATTTTTCTAGTGCAATTTCATCTCCAGCTTTGATTCTTTGCGCTAAATCTACTTCCTCTTCAGCTGTAATTAGGTCAACTTTTCCTATCTCTTGCAAATATTTATCTAAAGAGGCGGTTTCCCTATTAGTAACTTGTTTTGTGATCTTTAATTGTCTCATCTAGTTCCTTTACTAACTTATACGATAAAAAACTAAAAAGGTTTCAATTTATTTATCTTTTTTTGGAGGTCTTTCCAATAGTAGACGCCTTGAGACTTTTTGTTTTTTGGTTTTTGGATCAAACCCTACATATTTTACATCAACAAAATCACCTAATCTTAAGTAATCTTCAACTTTCTCAACTCTTTCCCATGCTATTTCAGAAATATGTAAAAGAACCTCTTTTCCGGGTCTAAACTCTACAACTGCTCCAAAATCTAAAATTTTAACAACTTTAACATTATAAGTTTCACCAACAACAGGGCTAAATGTAATATCCTCTATTTTTTGAATAACAGAATCTATCATTTGCTGATCTGTTCCCATAATTTCAACTACACCTTTTTCATTTTCTTCTTCAATAACAATTGTAGTGCCTGTTTCTTTTTGCATCTCCTGAATTACTTTACCGCCAGGACCAATTACAGCACCAATATAATCACCATCAATAATCATTTTTACCATTTTTGGTGCATGAGGTTTAACTGAACTGGATGGTTTATCAATTGTTTTGTTCATTTCATTTAAAATTTCAATCCTTCCAACTCTTGCTTGTTCTAGGGCTTTTTCTAATATTTCATAAGACAGGCCTTTAATTTTAATATCCATTTGACATGCAGTAATTCCATTTTCGGTTCCAGTAACTTTAAAATCCATATCACCCAAATGATCCTCATCACCTAATATGTCTGAAAGAATTGAATATCTTTCTCCATCAGAAATTAAACCCATGGCAATACCAGAAACAGGGTTAGATATATTTACACCTGCATCCATTAAAGCCATCGTACCAGAACATACTGTTGCCATTGATGATGACCCATTTGACTCGAGAACTTCTGAAACAACTCTGACTGTATATGGACAATCATCTGGAAACACTTTTCCTAGTGCTCTTTGAGCTAAATTTCCATGACCAATTTCTCTTCTTGACGTTCCTCTAAGAGGCCTAGCTTCACCAGTTGAGAATGGAGGGAAATTATAATGTAAATAAAAATTTTCCTCTCCCTGATTTGTAGGAGAATCTATAATATTAGCATCTCTTGATGTTCCAAGTGTAACTGTTGCTAACGCTTGAGTTTCTCCTCGAGTAAAAATAGCGGATCCATGAGTAGAGGGTAAATATGCTACCTCACACCAAATTGGCCTAATGTCTGTTGTCTTTCTCCCATCTAGTCTGACTCCTTCACTTAAAACTAATTCTCTTACTGCTTCTTTTTCTACTTTGGAAAAATAACTCTTTATCAAACTTTCATTTTCCTCTAATTCTTCATCAGAAAAAGACTCAAGTAATTCCTCTCTTATTTTTGAAAATTGTTCAGACCTCTCTTTTTTGCCTAAGCCTTGTTTAGCCACACCATAACATTTATCATAACAATCTTTGTGAATTTTACTTAACAAATCTTCATTTTCAATACCATGGTCATATTCTCTAATATTGTCAGTTCCCACTTCTTTTACTAATTCTTTTTGAGCATCAATTTGTACTTTAATAGCTTGATGACCAAACTTTATTGCATCAGTCATTTCTTCTTCTGAAATTTCATTAAATTCACCCTCAACCATAGAGACTGATTCATAACTAGCTCCAACCATTATATCTATATCAGATTCTTTAAGCTGGGCTCTACTTGGATTGATTATGAATTCTCCATCTATTCTTGCAACTCTTACTTCTGAGATTGGATACTCAAATGGGATATCAGAAAGTTGAATAACAGTTGATGCTGCCAAGCCAGCAAGTGAATCTGGCATAACATCTTCATCATGAGACATAAGCTGAATCATGACTTGTGTTTCATAATGATAATCTTTAGGGAAAAGAGGTCTTAAAACTCTATCAACAAGCCTCATTGTAAGTATTTCATCATTCGACGGTCGAGCTTCTCTTTTAAAAAAACCTCCAGGAAATTTTCCAGATGATGCAAATTTTTCACGGTAATCAACTGTCAATGGTAAAAAATCAACTGGGCTTGCTGTTCTTGATGACACAACTGTTGCAAGCAACATAGTGTTACCCATTTGAATTACTGCTGAGCCATCAGCTTGTTTTGCTAATTTTCCTGTTTCTATAGAAATAACCCTACCATCAGGAAGATTAACTTCTTTTTTATAAACTTTTGTATTCATATGTTTTCATTAATTAAATGTGTTGTGTGAGTAGCAACCAATGAAAACTATTTTCTAATAGATAACTTCTTTATGATTGATCTGTATCTTTCAATATCCTTAGTTTTTAGATAGTTTAAAAGATTTTTTCTTTTTCCTACCATTTTAACCAATGATCTTTCAGTATTAAAATCTTTTCTATTCTTTTTTAGATGATTTGTAAGATGATTTATTCTAATTGTAAAAAGAGCTATTTGACCTTCAGCTGAGCCGCTATCCCTCTCAGATTTACCATGTTCTTTGAATAATTCCTCTTTGATACTTTTTGTTAAATACATTTATCAATAATTTGTCGGCAAATATAGTATAATTTTTTAAAGATTTAGTTGTATGATCTAAGAGGCCTATTAAGGATTAAATCTAGATACATATTAATTTTCTTTTTAAGATCATTTCTATGACTTATAAAGTCAATAAAACCATTCTCTAATAGAAACTCTGATCTTTGGAATCCATCAGGAAGATCTTGTCCTGTCGTATCTTTTACAACTCTTGGGCCTGCAAAACCAATTAAAGCTCCTGGTTCTGAAATAATTATGTCTCCGAGCATGGCAAACGAAGCAGTGGTTCCACCAGTTGTTGGATCAGTACACAATGAAATATATGGTAATTTGTTTTTTGAAAGTTGAGTTAATTTAGCAGAAGTTTTTGCCATTTGCATTAAAGAAATTGCTCCTTCCATCATCCTTGCACCGCCTGATTTTGAAATAATCAAAAGAGGAGACTTAAATTTTATAGCATGATCAATTGCTCTGGAAATTTTCTCTCCAACAACAGAGCCCATAGAACCTCCGATATAGGTAAAATCCATTGAAGCAATAGTAATGTTTTTTCCAAATGATTTTCCATAAGCAACTTGAATGGCATCATTCAGCCCCGTTTTTTTATTAGCCTCCTTCACTCTTTGTGGATAAGATTTATTATCAGAAAATTTTAATGGATCTGCACTTACTAGATTACCAAATAGAACCTCATAGTCGTTTTCATCAAATAAAATTTCAAAATATTCTTTTGATCCAATTCTGAGATGAAAATTGTCCTCAGGAGAAACATAATTGTTTTTGATTAATTCATCATTATCAACAATTTTGCCCGAGGGTGTTTTATGCCATAGCCCTTCAGGTGTATCTTTCTTATCTTTAGTGGTTGTTTGAATTCCTTTCTTTGTTCTTTTAAACCAAGCCATTTAAATAAATTAAATTTAAAGAGTATTTATGTTGTTTAAATCTTCAAAGCATTTTGTCAATCTTATGACAAAATTTTCTTCAGCTTTTCTAAGCCAAACTCTAGGATCATAATATTTTTTATTAGGGCTATCTGGGCCATCGGGATTACCAATCTGATTTTTAAGATAATCAGTTTTTTCATTGAAATATTCACGAGTTCCCTCCATAAATGCGTATTGCATGTCTGTATCAATATTCATTTTTATTGCACCATAGTCAATGGCTTCACGAATCTCAGAAACAGAAGATCCGGATCCTCCATGAAAAACAAAATCAATTGGATTTACCCCTAAGTTATATTCTCTTGAAATAAGATCTTGCGAGTTTTTCAAAATAACTGGTTTCAATTTAACATTGCCAGGCTTGTAAACACCATGAACATTGCCAAATGCTGCTGCTACTGTGAATTTATCGCTAATCTCTGAAAGTTTATCGTATGCGTATAAAACTTCTTCAGGTTGAGTGTATAATTTTGATTCATCAATTCCAGTATTATCAACTCCATCTTCCTCTCCGCCTGTTACACCAAGTTCAATTTCTAGGGTCATATCTATTGCAGACATTCTTTTTAAATATTCACAACAGGTATTAATGTTATCTTCAATATTTTCCTCAGATAAATCAATCATATGTGAACTAAAAATTGGTTTTCCGGTTAATTTAAAATTCTTTTCGCTTTCATTAATTAATCCATCAATCCATGGTAATAATTTTCTAGCAGCGTGGTCTGTATGAAGAATTACAGTGGCCCCATATAATTTACTTAACTCATGAACATGTTTAGCACCAGAAATTGCACCTCTTATTGCCGCTGATTGATCACTATTGTCTAAACTTTTACCAGCATTAAAAATTGCTCCACCATTTGAAAACTGAATAATAACAGGTGAATTTAGTTTAGATGCAGTTTCAAGAGTTGCATTGATTGAATTGGATCCTATTACATTGACAGCTGGAATTGCGAATTTATTTGCTTTAGCATGTTTAAACAAATCTTGAACCTCGCTTCCAGTTAATACCATGTGTACAATTGATTAACAAAACTAATAAGAATATATTTACTTAGAAAGGATAATTGAGACCAATATTAAAAACAGCTTTTTTAAGGTTAAAATCTTTCAGCCATCTTCTGTTTTTTTCTTGAGCAGGATTGTAAGTTTTTAACCCCATATCTAACCTAAATACAAATAAACCGGAATCATATCTTAAACCAAAACCAGACCCGATAGCTAATTCACTTAGGTCTTCAAAACCATTAAATTTTCTATTTTCATCCTCAGTATCGTCCAGTAGGTTCCAAATATTCCCTATATCAGAAAATAACGCCCCATTAAATCTTCCAAACATTTTAAATCTATATTCAAAGTTCATTGCTATTTTAAAGTTACCTTCATTGAATTCATCTGTTGCTCCACTACTTCCTGGACCTAACCTGTAGACCTCCCATGCTCTGTTATCATTGGAACCGCCAGCAAAAAAAGACTCAGAAAATGGAATATTATCAGAATTGCCATATGGAAGTGCAAAACCAACAAAATATCTTGTAGCAAATGTTGAACTTTCTCCTAAATCCCAGTGTTTTATGTAACTAATCTCAGATTTCAAGAACTGAGAGAAAGGTAAATCGGAAATTATTTTTTTTCCTTCATCATTTTTATTTGAATTTCCTGTAAATAAGTTTGTTATTAAACCTGCACTTTGAAAGTTTATTCTCCATTGATTAAAATTAGACTTATCATACCTATTATCGTAATTATTTGATATTGAAAATGATGATCCAATAATTAGATTATTTGTTGTTAATCTGTTTTTCCTATTTGATATGTAATTGATAGTCTTGAGATCGTCTGAATTCAAAACTGATAAAAAAATTGTTGGAACATCATTTAAGAATAAATCAATTCCATTTGGAATTTGTAAGTTACCATCACTAAAATACTTTGCATCAGTTGTATATTGTTTAGCTATTTCATTAACTGTCTCATATGAATTTGAGTAAATATTAAAATAATTTTGAATGTTTTTATTTTTAATTAGCTCAACCTGAGAAATTGAAAAATTAAAAAAATTATCGTTTTTATTCCATGAATAATTAAAGTCAAATTTTAAACTATTTCTATCCAAACCAATATTTCTTTGATTCGAGGAACCAAAATTTACATAGGATCTAGGATTTAAGAGATTAGTAGAGTTATTAACTTTTTCACCTAAAAAAATAAATTTTGGGAATTTTAAAATGAGATCATAGTTTATTTGAGATATGGTCACATTTCCCGATTTTCCAATAGATCCGGTAGCGGATAACTCTAGATTCTCTCCATTTTTAAAAATGTTTCTATTTTTTAACCTGCTTTCAAATGAAATTCCAATATCCTCAATATTTGATTGTTTTACATCAAATCCAAAACCTAAATTATACTTCTTTTTCGAATTTAAAATAATATTTGCCTCTAACAATTCATCACTACCATTAAAATAATTGTAACTAATTGAAGGGAAATTAAATAGATCTAGCTTATTAAAATTTTGAATTGTTACTGTTCTCAAGGAGTCATTAAAAGCTGAGTTTTCTTTAAATTTTATCTGATTATTTATAAAGTCCTTGTTAAAATCTAATTTTTTTTCGTCATAACTAGTAACTGAAACCTTTTTAATTTTATGAACTTTATAATCTTTACCCTCAATAATAATTTTAATAGGAAGTGAAAAAATATTATTACTAGAATCAATTTCAACGTCGAAAAAAACAGAATTTATTTGAAAATCATAAATGCCAGAATTTTTAAATAACTTAAATAATCTTTCCCTTTCAAGTTGAAAATTTTTAGTCTTAAATAATTCATTTTTTACAAGAAATGATTTATCAATGTTTTTATTGTAAATAGAATCTAAAGCATTCGAATCAATGAAGGTGTTTACTTCTCCGATGTAATATTGTGGCCCAGTTGTTACTAAATAATCAACATCTGCATAATTTACGTTTAGCTCATTTGTTTTTATTTTAAAATCAACCTTATTATTTAAATAGCCTATATTTTGAAAATAAGAATTTAAATTTTTTAATGTCTCAGCAGTTTTTAAAGAATCAATGATTTGAATTTCTTCACCATTATTTCTTTTCCAATCATTAAAGTTTTTATAATATCCCTTTAATTGATTTACTTGTTTTTGTGAAAAAACTTTATTTAAACTTTTAGCTTTATTCTTTTTGGATAACCAATTATTAAAAATACTATCAGTATTATTTTTGGCTGTTGAGTATAGTAATGCACCAACAGGTATACCAATAAAAGTTGAGTTTTTTTTCTGTAAAAATAGATTATTAAGTGAATCTTTTGGTGTTAAAATATCATTGATGTATAGATTATTTTTTTTTAAAATTTTTTCATTACTAGTTAAATTTTTTGAAATTGAACAACCAGACAATAAAGTTGTTATCAAAGTAAATAATACTATTTTTACTTTATAAATTCTCATTAGATTATTATACCAAAAATACAGTTAAATAAATGGTTACCAAAAATCAAATAAAATTCCTAAAGGGATTGAGTCTAAAAAAAAATAGAATAAAATCAAAAAAGATTATTGTGGAGGGAGAAAAAATTATTAGGGAATTTATTGACTCTGATTATAAATTGGATAAAGTTTACTCAACTGATCCACTAAAATTTCACAATTACCCTAATCAAAAATTATCTGAAAAAAATTTAGAGTCAATAAGTAATTTAAAAAGTCCTAATGGTGATTTAGCGGTTTTCAATTTAATAGATAAATCAATCAAAAATGAAAGACTTTATATTGTGCTTGATGGTATCAATGATCCTGGGAATTTAGGAACAATTATTAGAACATGTGATTGGTTTGGCATTGATCAAATTATTTGCTCAAATAATTCCGTCGATTGCTTCAACCCTAAAGTAATTCAATCATCTATGGGTTCGCTGTCGAGAGTGAATGTTTTTTACATGGATATTTTAGAATTTTTAAATTCCAAAGATATTCCAATTTACGGAGCAGTTTTAAATGGCAAGAAATTGAAAAATGAGATAATTGATGATGGCATATTCGTATTTGGATCTGAATCAAATGGCATCTCTGAAGGTATTTTAAAAAAAATTGAATTTGAAATAAAAATTCCTAAGCATAGTGAAGCTGTCAAAACCGAAAGTCTGAATCTTTCTGTCTCTTTGGGTATTGTACTAAGTAAAATTAGAATTTAATAAAAACTAAAATTTATAAAAATAGCTCTGGTAAAAAATTTATCTATATTTCTAGTCCATGGATTATCAGGTGTGTTTTCTGGAATTTCATTTTTCAAAGAGAAAACTCCCCTAACTGATGGTGAAAATTTAAAATACCTTAAATAAAAATCAACACCAAATGCTAATTCATAATAAAAGTTAAATTTTTCAAATTCAAAGTTTTCTAATCCATGATTAGATAATGTCCCCTCAATTTCATTTAGGTTAATAGAGGTAGCAATTCCAGCTTTTAAATAAGGTCTAAAATTGTCCAATCTTTTTGAGCTATACTTTAAAAGCAAGGGTATATGGATGTTATTAGATTTTACAACCCAGAGAGTATCACCATAATTTGTAAAGTCTTTTCTTTCATTAAAAATTATATTTTTTTTATTTGCATGTAACCCTGGTTCTAGACTTAAGAAAAGATTTTTATTTAATTTGAGCTCTCCTATTAACCCTACGTTTATGCCTTCAGCCCTATCAATCGAGATTGGATATTGAGTATTATTTTTGTACTCAACTTTGTTATCATATTGATTTAAGCCAATATAGTATCCGAATCTCAAGTCTCGTTCATCAAAATTTTGAAGATTTTTAAACTGTGAAAAAATCAAATTACATGATACAAGTAAGAGAAAAATTAATTTTTTTAACACAAAATCAAAGCTAATAAACAATTCATTAATAAGTTAAAATTCCTAGTAAATTTCTAAAATCAAGTATATTTGCTTGTGAATTAATCTTTCAATAATGAAAATTGTTATTGCAGGAGCTGGTGAGGTTGGACTACACTTATCGAAGTTATTATCTTATGAATCTCATGATATCACATTGATTGATAACAATGAGGTAAATTTAAAGGATGGTGAAAATTACCTAGATATAAAAGTTGTTAATGGTGATTCTTCATCACCATCGTCTTTGAAGAATGCAAATGTCTCAAATGCTGATTTAGTAATTGGAGTTACTGCAAGTGAATCAATTAATTTTTTTACATGTATACTAGCTAAAAAATTAGGCGCTAAAAGAACTATCGCTAGGCTTACAAATACTGAGTTCATTGAGAATGGAAGCAAGTTTGATTTTTCGTCTATTGGAATCGATGAAATTATTTCGCCTGAAAATCTTGCAGTTAATGAAGTTAAATTATTGATTAACAATTCAGGTTTTACAAATAGTCATGATTTTGAGGATGGAGCTTTAAATATGATGGCTGCAAAAATTCAGAATGATGCTCCTTTTATTGGAAAAACTGTGAAAGAAGCAGCTTCAGTTTTTCCTGGTATAAAATTTATGCCTATAACAATTGAAAGAAGTGGAAGTCATTCAGCTATAATTCCAAGAGGGGACACCACGTTTAAAAAAGATGATCATGTCTATTTTATAACATGTAGTGATGGTATCGATGAATTGTACAATTTGATGGGCACAGAAAGAGATGAAATAGAAAAAATTATGATTTTAGGAGGTGGAAGAGTTGGTTATAAAGTTGCTAAAGAACTTAGTAGTGAAGGATATAAGGTTAAATTAGTTGAAATAGATGCAAACAAGGCAGAGAATATTGCAAATTCATTGAGTAATGTTTTAGTCTTAAATATTGATGGTACTAGAGTTGATTTACTCAGCGAAGAAAACTTAGAAGATATGGATGCCTTTATTGCTACGACAGGCGATTCTCAAAAGAATATTATGTCATGTTTAATGGCTAAATCTAAAAATATAGGTAGAACAATTGCTATTGTTGATAATACCGATTACTTCGAACTCTCTGAATCTATTGGTGTAGATACATTAATCAATAAAAAATTGTTAGCTGCAAATGAAATTTTTAGATTTATTAGAAAAGGAAATATTTTAGAATTAAACAAATTGAATAATATGAATGCTGAAGTTCTTGAATTTCTTGTTAATAAAGATTCAAAGGTCAAGGGAAAAAAAATTAGAGATTTAGATTTTCCACGGTCAGCAATAATTGGGGGTGTAATAAGAGATGGTGTTGGTAAAATTGCTCTTGGTGATTTTGTAATAAAAAAAGGTGATAGAATATTGGTCTGCGCACTTTACAATGCAATTAGCAAAGTAGAAAAATTATTCCTCTAATTATGTCACAGCTCAACTTTAGACTTATTTCCTACATCATTGGTTTATTGCTTTTATTTAATTCAACTGCAATTTTTTTAACATCTTTTGTAAGCTATTATTTCAGTGACGGTTTTTTTTCTAGTATACTAAAATCAGGCTTTATATGCTTCGCTCTAGGTTTTTTGATAATGTTTTTTTCGAAAAATCCAAAAAAGATAATAAATCGCCGCGATGGCTATTTAGTTGTGGTTATTGGTTGGTTAACAATGGTTTTTTCAGGAATGCTACCATACATATTTACTAATACAATTGATAATGTGCCTGATTTGATTTTTGAAACAATGTCAGGTTACACTACAACAGGTTCAAGTATAATAAGTGATATTGAAGCACTACCTGAAAGTATTATTTTTTGGAGGAGCATGACCCATTGGCTCGGTGGAATGGGGATAATAGTTTTAGCAATTGCAATATTACCAATGCTTGGAATAGGAGGTATGCAATTATTTTCAGCTGAAGCTCCTGGCAGTGGAATTAGTGGTGATAAAATTCATCCTAGAATTAGCAACACGGCAAAAAGATTGTGGTTTATTTACTTTGGCTTAACCCTTTTAGAGACTATTTTATTAAATATTGCAGGAATGAGTTTTTTTGATGCAATTAATCATTCTATGAGTAATATCGCAACTGGTGGTTTTTCCACAAAAAATGACAGTTTATCATTTTGGAATTCAATGCCTCAAATACAATACATAATCATTTTTTTTATGATTCTTGCTGGAACAAATTTTCTATTAATTTATCTTTCATTGATTGGAAAATTTAAAAAGTTATTTTACAATACTGAATTCATCTGGTTTTTAGGCCTAATTGCATCTTTTGTTTTAATTACTACAATTATTCTAAACTCTAATGTAGATTTAGATTCAACTAATTTTAATCATCCTCAAGTTCTTGGTAAGTTAGAGGCAAGTTTTAGACATGCTCTTTTTCAAGTAGTTGCAATTATCACTACAACTGGCTTTGTAACAGGTGATTTTGCTGCTTGGACACCATTCTTGACAATGTTGTTTTTTGGGCTAATGTTTATCGGTGCTTCATCAGGATCAACCTCTGGTGGAATCAAGATTTCAAGACATCTTATTCTTATTAAAAATGGTTTTCTTGAGTTCAAAAGATCATTACATCCAAACGCAATTTTACCACTTAGATATAATCATTCAGTTGTAAAAAAAGAAGTCGTAGTAAATATTTTAGCATTTTTCATGTTATATCTGATATTATTTATTGTAGGTGCAGGTGTTTTAAGTACTCAAGGCTTAGATTTTATATCATCAATAGGCGGATCAGCTGCCTCACTTGGCAATGTTGGTCCTGCTTTAGGGTCAATTGGTCCAGCTTTTAATTTTGAGAGTATAACTGGATTTTCAAAAATTTGGTGTGCATTTTTAATGTTAGTTGGCAGGTTAGAGCTATTTACATTTTTAATAATATTCACACCATATTTCTGGAAAAATATTTAGTGTAATAAATCTTTAATTCTATTAACTGCTTTTATTATATTTTCATTTGAAGCTGCATAACTAATTCTGATATTTTTAGGAGATCCAAATGCATCACCTGTAACAGTAGCTACATGAGCTTTTTCTAAAATAAGCATTGCAAAATCAGAAGCATTTTTGATTGTAACATCACTAATTGTTTTTCCAAAATAATATGATATGTCAGGAAAAATATAAAATGCACCATCCGGATTATTTAACTGGAAACCTTTTATTTCACTTAATAGTTTAATTATTAGATTCCTTCTTTGTTCAAACTCTTTAACCATATAGTTAATTTTTTCAGGTGACTCAGTAATTGCGTCAATTGTCGCTCTTTGAGCAATACAGTTAGCCCCACTTGTTACTTGACCTTGTAATTTTGTGCATGCCTTTGCAATCCATATAGGTGCTCCCAAATATCCAATTCTCCATCCAGTCATCGCAAATGCTTTAGCGATTCCATTAACCGTTACCGTTCTATCATACATTCCTTCAATGCTAGCAAAACTTACGTGCTTGGTTCCATAATTAATGTGCTCATATATTTCATCGGAAAGAACAAATACGTTGGGATATTTTTTTATTACACTAGCAATTTCATATAATTCCTTCTCATTATAAATACTTCCACTTGGATTATTTGGAGAATTAATAATTATCATTTTTGTTTTTTCAGAAATTGCATCATCAATTTGTTTTGCACTTACTTTAAAATCATTTGAGATATCACTTTTTAAAATTTTTGGAATACCATCAGCCATTAAAACAATAGCTGAGTAACTTACCCAAAATGGAGCTAATAATATAACTTCCTCACCTGGTTTTATCAATGCCTGAACTACATTAGCAATTGATTGTTTTGCACCGGTTGAGACAACAATTTGATTTGGATTATAAATTATTTTGTTATCCCTATGAAATTTTTTGCAAATAGCTTCTTTAAGCTCTAAATATCCATCGACAGGTGTGTATGAATTATAATTTTGATTAATCGCATCAATTGCTGAATTTTTAATAAAATCGGGGGTATTAAAATCAGGTTCCCCCAAACTTAACCCAATTATATCAATTCCATTATTCTTTAACTCTCTAGCTTTAGCTGCCATAGTTAATGTTGCAGAGGCAGGTAGGTTGTTAATTTTATCGGTCAAATATTCTTTCATAGATTAGAATTATTATTTTCAAAGATATTTAAATTACATTAGTAAAATCTGATTAAATGGACCTGTTAAAAAAATATTTTCCACAAATTACAGAACTTCAACTTGAAAAATTGATTCTGTTTGAAAAATTAATAAAGGAGTGGAACAATAAAATAAATTTAATATCCAGAAAAGATGTTGAAAACTTTGAAGTTAATCACTTATTACATTCCTTAAGCATTTTAAAATTTATTGAATTTAAAAAAGATACAAAGATATTAGACCTTGGAACTGGGGGTGGATTACCAGGTATCCCATTATCAATTGTTTTTCCTGACTCAAAATTTAAATTAATTGATAGAAAGAATAAAAAAATTAATGTTTTAAATAAAATCATCAGCGAACTTGGTATTAATAATGCTTCTGCTCAAAGTATTGATATTATTGATTCAAATCATAATTATGATTTTATTGTTAATCGGGCTGTATCATCTGCCGATAACTTAATTAAATTGTGTAAAGGAAAAATAAATTACAAAGGAGAAAATAAAATTAAAAATGGAATAATTTGTCTAAAAGGGGGTAATTTAAACTCCGAATTGAAAAATATTGATAAGTTTCAAATAGTTGAATTAAAAACTTTTTTTTCAGAACAATTTTTCGAAACAAAAAAAATACTCTACATACCTAATCCATATAGTCATATGGATAGCTAGTTGGAGGATTATGAGTTCTGCTCACTAACCTAGGACTAACCCATCTCAATAAATTAAGCTTTGAACCTGCTTTATCATCTGTTCCAGAAGCCCTACATCCACCAAAAGGTTGTTGACCTACAACAGCTCCCGATGGTTTATCATTCACATAAAAATTACCTGCGCTGTATTTCAATTTATTAAGTGCAAGTTTAATACTTTCCTCATCTTGAGATATAAATGCACCTGTTAAAGCATAATCAGATGTTTTATCAACAATGTCAAGCATCTCTTCCCAATTCTCATCATCATATACATATAGTGTAACTACAGGTCCAAATATTTCTTCTTTCATTGTTTTAAATTGGTGGTTCGTAGTTAGTATAATTGTAGGTTCAACAAAATATCCTACTGTATCATCATAATTACCTCCACATAGAATCTCACAATCATCACTTGATTTTGCATAATCTATATAGCTTGATATTCTTTCAAATGCACCTTTGTGTATTACTGCTGTCATGAAATTATTAAAATCAATCGGCGAGCCCATTTTAATGGTTTTTGTTTCATCAATAACCTTGTTAATTAGATTTTTAGAAATCGAATTTGGGATATATATTCTTGATGCTGCAGAACACTTTTGACCTTGGTATTCAAATGCACCTCTAATTATAGCTGTGGATGTTGCATCAATATTTGCACTTGGGTGACAAAAAATAAAATCTTTACCACCAGTTTCTCCAACTATTCTTGGATAATCTCTGTAGAGATTGATATTATTTCCAATTTTTTTCCATAAATCCCTAAAAACAGATGTTGATCCAGTGAAATGTAGTCCAGAAAATTCAGGATGTTTAAGAGCAATATCAGTTATCATTTCAGGGTCTCCAGTAACCATATTAATTACTCCATCAGGAAGACCTGCTTCTTTAAAAATATCCATGGTTATTTTTGCAGTAAGTACTTGATTATCGCTTGGTTTCCATAAAACAACATTACCCATTAAGGCAGCACTTGCACACAAATTACCACCAATTGCAGTAAAATTAAATGGAGTAACTGAATAAACAAACCCCTCAAGTGGTCTATATTCAAGATGATTTGATTTACCTGGCCCATCAATCGGTTGTTCATTATAAATTTCAGTTAGATATGAAACATTAAATTTTAAAAAATCCACAAATTCACATGCTGCATCAATTTCAGCTTGAAATATATTTTTTGATTGACCAATCATAGTTCCAGCTGTAATTTTAGCTCTATAATCTTTAGAAATGAGATCAGCTGCTTTTAAAAATATTTCACATCTTTTTTCCCAAGGTGTTTCAGACCAAGACTTTTTATTGTCAAGTAGATTTTTAATTGCATCATTTACATGATTTTCGTTTGCCTGGGAATAAGTTCCAACTATGTTCTTGTGGTCGTGAGGTGGAAGTATATTTTTTCTATCATTAGTTAATATTTCATCACTTCCGATGTACAGTGGAATATCAACTTTAGAATTGAACATTTCATTGTAGGTTTTTTCAACATTTAACCTTTCTTTTGAACCTTTTTTATAACCCAACACTGGTTCGTTTTCAGCTTCGTAAATTTTTACTTTGTTCATTAATTTAAAATTTCAGGATGTGTAAGTTTTATCTTTGGTATGTACGCTTTAAATTTGGCGGAATTATTTAAGCTAATAATCGAAAAATAACCAACGATAGTGGCTAATTTTGACTTGATTGAATAATCTAAATTTAAAGTAATTTTTTTTCCAGGCTTGATAATAGGTTTTTCTTTTATAATTGAGTTTAATCTTTTTTCGCCATAAATTTCAAGCACCTTTTTATGTCTAGATAATATTTGAATTGAGTTTTTGCTTTTATTTGATATAGTAATAACACTTTTATGCAGATAATTAATATTTTTTTTCAAATGTATTTTTTTGATAAAGTAAGATGATGTAGAAATTCTTATTCCTTTTAAATTCTTTAAATCGGTTATTTTGCTAATCATTTTGTTTAATTTATCACTTTCTAATTTACGATTTTTAATGAATTTTTATTAGCATATCCAATTATTTTGTAGAATCTATCAGAGGGTTTTTTTTCATATAAAAAAGCAGTATACTCATTCTCTGTTTGCCAAAAATTTGATATATCACTTATTAAGTTATTATTTTTTACAACATACTTGTAATTATAAAAACCTTGTTTTAACAATAGTTCAGTTACATAAGTATTTTTGGATGTTTCTAAAAGTTTAAATTCTTCGCTCAATTCATAATTATTGAAACCTCCAATCACGTAAAAATCTCCAATAATATCTTCACTGGATAAAAATGAAAATTTTACTTTAGTGTAATCAGACTCAGTATTTTTATTGATGCCGTTATTATTAATTTTAAAAATCCCATTTTTATCAGGATTATATGAGTAATTATTTTTTTGAATATCATCATATAAAACTGTTGAGTATAAAGGACCATTTTCAACTCTTTTGATTTCATTGCTAGTACTTAAAATATTTTTTGTGTCAAAACTATGGTACTCATCCCCAGCATTAAATAATATATTATCAAAAATTAATTTATTTGATGTTTTTAGAGTTGGTTTCTCAAATATTTTTAAATCATTAAAATTTTTATTTTTTAGAACAACAAGTTTATATTGGGAATTTACTTCATATATACAATTTGTACAGCTGAAGGAAATTTTTAGATTGTGAAATTCATTAATTAAGTTAATTTCTTTTGCTCTTGAAATTTCAATATTTCCTAGCTTGTAATTATTAATAAAAACAAACTTTCTTTCAAAAACAATATTATTTCTATTGTCCTTAACAATTAATTTATAATTACCAGATGAGTTTATTTTGAAATTTTTATTCGGGATATTAAATGAGTAACTAATAAATTTCTGTAAAGTATTAAATGAATTTTTATAGTTAGAAATACGTATATCATCAAAACCAGTAATGTACTCATTTTTAAAAATATTTGACAGTTCCCAGTTATAATCATAATGTTCAACAGAGTAATAAAAATTGTAAGGTTTTGCACTTAGCTCATCAAAATTTACATTCATAATTTCGTTATTAAAAAAAACAATTTTATTATCGTTTGATGGGGCTCCAGAAATGCTTACACTTTTTACAATTTTCTCTTGTGAAAAGCAATTATTTAATAAAAAAATTATTAAAAACGAGTAGTTAATAAATAGATTGGATTTTACCATAAAAAAACTACATAATATTAGTAATAAATATTTTACTTCGTTGTATATTTACAACGAATTTTATTGGATTTATGTCAAAGGGCATTGTAATCAAAAATGGTTTATCCATAAATATCAAAGGTGTTGCAGATAAAGAATTAAAAAAAGTTCCTTTACCAAACAAACTCGCACTAATTTTAGACGACTTCCATCTCATTATGCCTAAGCTTTTAGTAAAAGAGGGTGATACTGTGAAAAGAGGTCAACCTATCTTTTATTCCAAGTCAAATGAAAATATCAAATTTGTCTCACCATCGCATGGAAAGATTGAAAAAATAGTTAGAGGTGAACGAAGAAAAATATTAGAAATTACAATCTCAACTGACAAAAATGATTCTGCAATTAAGCATAAAATTCCAGCATTAGAAAAAATTAAAAGAGAAAATATAATTGATATTTTATTAGAATCAGGATGTTGGCCTTTCATTAAACAAAGACCATTTGATATCATAGCCGATCCTCTTCAAAATCCTAAATCTATTTTTATTTCATGTTTTGACTCTGCTCCTCTCTCTGTAGATTTTGAATTTATTCTTAAAGACCAAATTGAGTCATTCAAATATGGACTTAAGATACTAGAAAAAATCACGCCTGGAAATCTAAATATTGGAGTCAATAGAAATCAAGAATTTTTAAATAAAGAATTAGATGATTTTAATAAAAATATTTTTTCTGGACCTCATCCATCAGGAAATGTTGGTGTTCAGATTCATCATATTGATCCAATTAACATTGGTGAATCTGTATGGATAATCAGACCTGAAGATGTTTGCATTATAGGCAATTTATTTTTAGAGGGCGAGTTTATTCCAACTAGAACTCTTGCAGTTTCTGGTCCTCCAATAAATAACCCAAAATATTTTAGGACTGTTATTGGAGCAAAACTACAATCAATATTAAATCTAATTGATTTTAAAAATGGAATTCAATGTAGAATTATTAATGGTGATGTTTTAACTGGAAAAACAGTTGAACCAGATAGTTACGTAGGCTTCTATAATAATAATATTTCGGTCTTAAAAGAGGGAAATAATTACAAGTTGTTTGGCTGGATACCTTTTATTAATAATTCGGTCCCGAGTATATATAGATCATCATTTAGTTGGCTTAGTTCATCTGAGCCAAAAGAGTATGATACTAATTTAAACGGTGAGGAAAGGGCATTTGTTGTCACTGGTGAAATGGAAAAAGTGTTTCCTATGGATATTTATCCAATGCAATTAGTCAAAGAGTGTATGATTGGAGATATTGAAAAAATGGAAAGATTAGGAATATATGAAGTCGCACCTGAAGACTTTGCTTTGATTGATTATGCATCATCATCAAAAATCGAAGCGCAAACAATTGTTAGAAATGGTTTAGATTATTTAATTAAAGAAACTTTATAATATGAATATAAGAGGAATAGTTGATAAAATGAAGGCACCTTTTGATAAAGGTCAAAAACTTGAAAAGTTATATCCCGCCTTCAATGCTTTTGAAACTTTTTTATTTGTGCCAAATCATACATCAAAAACAGGTGCACACATAAGGGATGGAATTGATTTAAAAAGAGTTATGATCACAGTAATTATTGCTCTTCTTCCTGCTTTATTTTATGGAATTTATAATACTGGTTATCAGTATTTATATCAAACAGGTGAAGAATTTACAGTCTTAGATGCAGTAATTCATGGATCTTATAAAATTCTTCCAATGATTGCTGTTTCATATATTGTAGGTCTCGGCATTGAATTTGCTTTTGCCGTTTTTAGAGGTCATCAAGTAAATGAGGGTTATTTGGTTACAGGCCTTTTAATTCCTATGATAATGCCTGTAGATATTCCGTTATGGATGGTAGCCATTTCTGTAGCTTTTGCGGTTTTAATTGGAAAGGAAGCTTTTGGTGGAACAGGAATGAATATTTTGAATCCTGCTTTAACAGCGAGAGCTTTTGCATTTTTTGCATACCCTACATATATGTCTGGAAATCAGGTATGGGTCTCTGAGGCATCTAATGTTGATGGTGTTTCTGGAGAAACTATTCTAGGAATGCTTGCTGCAGGTGGATCAACTGATCAGTATAGTATGATGGATATGTTTATTGGCTCAATACCTGGGTCTATTGCTGAGACATCTACATTGATGGTATTAATTGGAGCATTTATATTGATTTACACAGGTGTAGGAAGTTGGAGAATAATGGTTGGATCTGTAATTGGAGCAGCTTTGACAGGCATGTTATTTAATCTGTGGGGTGCTAATGAATTGATGAGTTTTGATTGGTACAATCATATTATTGTTGGTGGATTTGCTTTTGGTGTTGTTTTTATGGCCACTGATCCTGTATCAGCAGCTCAAACACTAAAAGGTAAATGGATATATGGAGTTTTAGTTGGGGTTTTCTGTATTTTAATTAGAGTTTTCAATCCTGCATATCCAGAAGGTGTTATGCTTGCAATACTTTTAATGAATGTGTTTGCTCCAACAATTGATCATTATGTTATTGATGCTAGTATTAAAAGAAGAGAGAAAAGACTTAACTCAAAATTAAAAATGGCTTGATGGATAAAAATTCTAATATATACACTTTTCTTTTCGTAGGTGTAATGGTTATTGGCATAGCATCTATTTTGGCTTTTACTTCCCAAACACTCAAGCCAATGCAAAAAGAAAATGTAAAAAACGAAAAGATGCAAAATATACTTTCAACAATAGGAATTAATGTTTCTAGAGAAGAGGCTGAAGGTTTATATTCTAAATACATTAAAGAAGAATTAGCACTAAAAATTGATGGGTCAGTAAATGAATCTCTTAACCCATTTTCTGAAATTAATTTAGCAAAAGAACTTAAGAAGGATTATAAAAATCAGCATTTTCCTTTGTATGTAGCTGAAGTAGAATCTGAAAAATATTATATAATAGAATTAAGAGGCGTTGGACTTTGGGATGCAATATGGGGTTATATATCTTTAAAAAGTGATTTCAACACCATTAATGGTGTTTCATTTGATCATAAGGGAGAAACAGCTGGTCTTGGAGCTGAAATTACTAAGGATTGGTTTAAAGAAAGTTTTGTAGATGAAAAAGTATTTAACGAAAATGGAGAATTAGTTGGAATTACTGTTTTAAAAGGAAATAATGATCCAAAAAATCAAGATAAAAATGATCATGAAGTAGATGCAATTTCTGGATCTACTATTACTGGTGACGGTGTAACAAATATGATAAAAGAGAGATTAAACAATTATTTACCTTACTTGGAAAAATTAAATATTGCTCAGCTGTAAATTATGGATAAGAAAAATACAAAAAAACCATCTTTTTTATTTATCGGTAGGAGCGATGAACCAATCTTATCAAAGAAAAATAGAAAACTTTTAACCGATCCTTTAGACGATAACAATCCTATTACAGTTCAGGTGCTTGGAATCTGCTCAGCTTTGGCAATAACAGTACAACTTAAACCAGCTGTTGTAATGACTATGTCAGTAATTTTTGTAATGGCGTGTAGTAATGTAATTATTTCTGTTCTTAGAAACTTAATTCCAAATAGAATAAGAATTATTGTTTTTCTTGTTGTAATCTCTTCACTGGTTGCTCTTGTTGATCAATTCTTAAAAGCCTATGCCTATGATGTTAGTAAAGAATTATCCATCTTTATTGGTTTAATAGTTACGAATTGTATTGTTATGGGTAGGTTAGAAGCATTTGCTTTGGGCAATGGAGTTTGGAAATCGTTTTTAGATGGAATTGGTAATGCAATTGGCTATGGTATTATATTAATTATTGTAGCTTTTTTCAGAGAACTATTTGGTGCTGGAACTCTGTGGGGTATTCAAGTTATTCCTGATTTTATCTATGAGGAATATGGCTATGTAAATAATGGATTTATGTTATTATCTCCAATGGCTCTTATTACTGTTGGTTTAATTATTTGGATTCAGAGATCGAGAAATAGGACTTTAATAGAAGAAAATTAATATGTTAGAACAATATTTAAATCTCTTTGTAAAAAGTATTTTCATTGAAAATATGGTTTTCGCATATTTCTTGGGAATGTGTTCATACTTAGCTATCTCAAAAACTTTAAAAAATGGTGTAGGAATGGGATTTGCGGTAATTTTTGTTTTAACCATAACAGTACCTTTAAATTATTTAATTTTTGAATATTTACTTTCTGATGGTGCTTTAGCTTGGATTGGTCCAGAGTATGCTGAGCTTGACCTTAGTTTTTTAAGCTTAATAATGTTTATTGCTGTTATTGCTTCCATGGTACAGTTGGTCGAAATGATTGTTGAGAAATTTTCACCTGCTTTATATGGTTCATTAGGAATTTTTCTTCCATTGATTGCTGTAAATTGTGCAATTTTAGGAGGGTCTCTTTTCATGCAGATTAAAGATTTTTCAGGTGTTAGTGAGGCTGCTGTTTATGGTTTTGGATCTGGTGTTGGTTGGTTTTTAGCTATTGTTGGTATTGCTGCCATAAGAGAAAAAATTGCATACTCAAATATTCCAGCACCTCTAAGAGGTTTAGGAATAACCTTTATCATTACTGGCTTGATGGCAATTGGATTTATGAGTTTTATGGGAATTAAATTATAACTATGAGTGTTTATACATATATATTAATTAGTGCTATCATTTTTATAATGATAATTTTTGTTTTAGTAGCTATGTTGCTTGGGGTAAAAGCTAAGCTTCTGCCCTCTGGCCCTGTAAAAATTTTAATCAACGAAGAGAAAGAAATTGAGGTTGATTCCGGAAGTACGCTTCTATCTACTTTGGGAGACAACAAAGTTTTTTTACCATCTGCATGCGGGGGTGGTGGAACGTGTATTCAATGTAAATGTATTGTCAATGACGGAGGAGGAGAAATTTTACCAACAGAAGTTCCTCATTTCTCAAGGAAAGAAATTAAAGATGGTTGGAGGTTAGGTTGTCAAGTTAAGGTCAAAGAGGATATGAAAATTCATGTCCCTGAGGAGGTTTTTGGAATTAAAAAGTATGAAGCTAAAGTTGTTAGAAATTATAATGTTGCATCATTCATTAAAGAATTTGTTGTCGAGATTCCTGAAGAAATGAAATATAAAGCTGGAGGATATATTCAGATTGAAATACCTAAATGTGAGGTAGATTACAAAGACATAGATATAACTTCTCACCCAAAAGAACATCCAGATGATGCAAACAAGTTTAAATTGGAATGGGATAAATTTGGTCTGTGGGATTTAAAAATGAAAAATGACGAAGATGTAGAAAGGGCTTACTCTATGGCTTCTTACCCAGCAGAGGGTAAAGAAATAATGTTGAATGTTAGAATAGCAACTCCACCATGGGATAGAAATAAAAATGCTTGGATGGATGTTAATCCTGGAATTGCCTCTACTTATGTTTTCTCAAAAAAACCGGGTGACACAGTAACAATTTCTGGTCCTTATGGTGACTTTTTTATTAACGAGTCCGATGCTGAAATGTTGTATATAGGAGGAGGAGCAGGTATGGCACCAATGAGATCTCACTTATATCATTTATTTAGAACTATTAAGTCTGGTAGAAAAGTAAATTTCTGGTATGGAGGAAGATCAAAAAGAGAATTATTCTATGTTGATCATTTTAGAGCTCTAGAAAAAGATTTTCCAAATTTTAAGTTTTATATAGCACTTTCTGAACCACTGGAAGAAGATAATTGGAAAGTTAAAGATGGTCTCGATGGAGAAGGAGACGGTTTTGTTGGTTTTATTCATCAAGCTGTTATAGATAACTATTTAAATCATCATGAATCTCCTGAGGATATTGAAGTTTATTACTGTGGACCACCTCTAATGAATAAGGCAGTAGATAAAATGGCATTAGATTTTGGTGTACCACCTGAGAATATTAGATTCGATGATTTTGGGGAATAAGTATTATTTTTTTAAAAAATACTGTTTAGTAACACTAGCTTCTTTATTAATAATTTCTTGTAATTATCAAAAGCCTTATGAAGAATTTCAGGGATCTATCTTTGGGACATACTACAATGTTAAGTTTTTTAGTCATGCTGAAGACTTAATCAAACAATCCGATCTAGATTCAATTTTTTCAATATTTAATAATTCATTATCTACTTACATTAATAGCTCAATAATTTCTAGAGTAAATAAAAATGAAGATGTTATTGTTGATGAATTATTTATTGATGTATTTAATAAATCCAAAGTGATATTTCAAAAAACTGCTGGACTTTTTGACCCAACAATCGGAGAATTACTTGAATACTACGGCTTTGGTCCAAATAAAGAGATAAATGATATTGATCAAAATCAAATTTTACTTATTTTAAAATCAGTCGGATTTGATAAAGTATCAATTGTTAATAATAAAGTACTAAAACAAAATTTATTAACTAAGCTAGATTTTAATGCTATAGCTAAAGGTTATGCAGTTGATATAATTGCAGAAATGCTTGACAAAAATGGAGTGAATGATTATATGATTAATATTGGTGGAGAATTACGATCTAAAGGAAAGAATCATTTTAAGGATAGTTTTTGGAAAATTGGAATTGAAAATCCTGAAAAAAATAAAAATGGGGATGTAATAACTAAAAAAATTCAATTGAATAATATTTCAATTGCCTCATCTGGAAATTATAGAAATTATAGAGTTGACCCGAAAAGTGGTAAAAAATATGTTCATACTTTGAATCCAATTAATGGTCAATCTCAACAAACCAATATTTTAAGTGCTTCTGTAATTTCTGAATCTTGTTTTACAGCTGATGCATATGCAACAGCAATGATGGTTGGGAGTTTAGATTATTCAAAAAGCTTGACTGAAAATAATGATGAAATAGAAGCTTATATAATTTATTTTGATTCTGATAATAATTTATCTGAATATATGTCTGATGGGTTTAAAAAATTAGTTATTCAACCTTAATACATACAGGAATAATTTCATCCTCGATTAAACCATATTTTTTAATTTCATCTTTAGATAGATTATCACAGTAACTTATTCTATTTACCTTGAATCCATGACTTTTAATTTTGTCAAAAAAATCAGCTCCATAAATTCTCAAGTGATCATATTGACCAAATAATTCATTCCTTTTTTTAATATCATTTATGTCCCTTCCATCAATTGTCTTTTTCAAATTTAAGTTTAAGGGAACTTGTAAAATTGCTATACCATTTTTTTTCAAAACTCTTCTTAATTCAATAATTGCCAATTCATCATCGTAAACATGTTCCAGAACATGGTTGCATAATATAAAATCAAATGAATTATTTTCAAATGGCATATCACAAACATCAGATTTGTATTCTGCTAGAGGAGAGTCAAGATCAATGGTGATATAATTTTTGAAATGTTTTTTAAAAAAATTATAGTAGCATTGCTCAGGAGCAACATGAAGTATTTTATTATTTTCTTGAAAAAAAGAGGTTTCATTTTTTAAGTATAACCATAATAATCTATGTCTTTCTAATGAAAGTGTACCTAGTGAAAGAGCATTTTTTCTAGGACTATTATAACCGTAAGGAAAAAACTTGGAGTAAGACCTTTCATTTATTGGATCAATAAATTTTTTACCTGCCAGGAAAAAATTAAATAATGGTCTGAGTGCAATACTTAATCTTATAAGAAAACCTCTTGGAAAATTATTTAGTAAGAATTTAACTACTTGCTTCATTCCACTTAAATTCATTTTCTTCCTCTGACTTTATACCTAAAGATTCATATATAAAATCAAAAGTTGATAGGAGTGTAGGCTTGCCATCTATTAAAGCGACATCATGTTCAAAGTGAACACTAGGAAGCTTGTCAGCAGTTTCAACTGTCCATCCATCCTTTAAAAAAACAACTTTTTCTGTTCCCATATTTATCATTGGTTCGATAGCTATAACCATCCCATTTTGAAATTTTTTTCCATTACCCTTTTTACCATAGTTTGGAATTTCAGGAGCTTCGTGTAAATCTTTACCTAGTCCGTGACCAACTAATTCTCTCACGACACCATAACCATTTGATTCATTATGTGCTTGGATTGCGTGACTGATATCTCCAACTCGATTTCCCAATTTAAATTCTTGAATTCCAATGTAGAGAGATTCAAGTGCTGTATCTAGAAGCTTTTCAACTTTATCACTTACCTGACCAATTTTAAAAGTATATGCATGATCTCCATAAAAACCATTTTTTAGTACACCACAATCAATTGAAATAATATCACCATCACAAAGCGGTTTGTTATTTGGGATACCATGTACAACCTCGTAATTTGGACTAACACATAATGTATTTGGGAAATCATACATTCCTAAAAACCCAGGTTTTCCCCCATTATCTCTGATAAATTCCTCAGCTAGTTTATCTAGAAAAATTGTGGTTATTCCAGGCTTAATCTCTTTTGCAATTAAGCCTAAGGTTTTAGAAACTAGTTGTGCACTTTCATGCATGAGTTTAATTTCATCAATGGATTTTAGAATTATCTTTTTAGAATCCATAATATGCATTTTCATATCCGGAACCATCGAGAATTTTTAAAATATCTTTTTCAATTGATTCAATTGTTAATTCTACAATCCTATTAATTTCTTCTCCATTTTTGTAAAAAATAAAAGTTGGGATATTGATTATATCATATTTTAATTCATCTTCATTTGGATTTTTTTTGTCAACATCGAGTCCAATCAATTCGACTCGTCTATCACTGAATTTTAGGTAATCCATTAATTTAAAAAATCCTGGTACATTATCTCTGCTGTCACTGCACCATGTTCCCATTATAACTTTGATTGATATTTTACGATTTATTAATTTTTTAATTTTTTTTGCCGTTTCAACATCAAGTTCATAGTTATCATAGTTTTCAATATACCATGAGTCGTAAGGACTTTTTTTCAAATCTTTTCTTTCAAAATCTCCAATTAAGTCAACATATTCAATATCCTTATTAGATTCTGAATGATCTTTATTTTTAGTGTTAGGATTTTTACATGAAGTAAAAAATATCAGAATTATTAACATTATTTTTTTCATACTAAACAATCTCCTGTCATCAATGACGGTTTATTTATATTCATAATTTTTAAAATTGTTGGAGCTATATCTGCAAGAATCCCATCTTTTACTTTAGCTATATTTTCATCAATAACAATAATTGGTACAGGATTTATTGTATGAGCAGTATTGGGACTGCCGTCTTCATTTATCATCATATCACTGTTACCATGATCTGCAATTATCATTACCGAGTATTTATTTTTAATTGCTTCTGTAACAACTGCTTTAGTACATTTATCTACGGTTTCACAAGCTTTTACAGCTGCACTAAAATTACCTGTATGACCAACCATATCAGGATTTGCAAAATTCAAGCAGATAAAGTCAGTATTAATGTTATTAATCTCTGGAATTATTGCTTTTGTAATATTATTAGCACTCATTTCAGGCTTTAAATCATATGTTGCAACTTTTGGAGATTGACACAGAATTCTTTTTTCATTTCTAAATTCTTCTTCAGAGCCACCATTAAAAAAGAATGTAACATGTGGATATTTTTCGGTCTCAGCAATTCTTATTTGCTTAATATTATTACTTGCTAAAACTTCTCCAAGTGTATCTTTTAAATTTTCATTTTCATAAATTGTTGAAATACCATGATATTCATCATTATATTTTGTCATTGTCAGAAAATTTAAATTCATTTTTTTTAGATTAAAATCATCTAAATCATATTGAGTCAAAACTTCGGTTAATTGTCTTCCCCTATCAGTTCTAAAATTAAAAAAGATAACAAGATCTTCATCTTTGATTTGAGCCATTGGTTTATCTCTATTCATCATCACTATTGGCTCTATAAATTCATCGGTAATACCTTGATTATAACTTTCTTGGATTGAATTTAGTGCTGATGTTGAATTTTTACCAATACCATGAACCAAAAGATCGTAAGCCTTTTTTATACGACTCCATCTTTTATCTCTGTCCATTGAGTAGTATCTTCCACAAACTGATGCTAATTCAATATTTTTATCTTTTATAAAATTTAAAACTTCTTGAATATTTTTAATACCTGATTTTGGATCAACATCTCTTCCATCAGTGAATGCATGGATGAAAGAATTTTTTGCATTTTTTTCCTCTAAAACATTGATGATCTCAAATAGATGTGATATATGAGAGTGAACACCGCCATAAGAAGTTAATCCAATTAGGTGAATATTTTTTTTATTTAAAATAGCCCGATCAATCTCTTCATTCAATTTTTGATTTTCTTTAAAAGTCCCATTATTTATATCATTATTAATTTTTGCTAGCTCCTGAAACACAACTCTTCCAGCACCTATGTTAATATGGCCAACTTCACTATTCCCCATTTGATTTTTAGGAAGGCCTACACTTTCTCCATGTGTTATTAGTTTAGCATTAGGATAATTTTCAATCAAGTAATCATAATAAGGAGTATTAGCATTAGCTATAGCAGATGTTTTTTTATCATCTGAAATACCCCAGCCATCTAGAATTAAGAGGATTAATTTCTTTTGCTTTTTCAAACTATTTTATATCTGCAAATTTAGTTATTAAATATTATTTCAAATCAGGATTAATTTGTAGAATATTATTATTGAAATAATCTTCAATAAAATTTTTAGTAAATAAATCTTTACCCTCAATATCAATTTTTGATATTATTTCAATTATATCAATTTTTAAAAATTCATTAAGATATTTTTTTGAAATTGGCAGATAGGTATAATGCCAAGGCTCATATTCAAAACCTGCTCTGTTTGGATTGTTAGTATAAACTAGGTAAAAACCAAATTTTTCTGAATTTTCATCCATCCACTTTTTTAATTTTGAAAAAATTCCATCTTTTTCATATTTATCTGACATCAATGGATTTTTTTCATTTTTATATTTTTCATCTATTACATCAATTTCAGTTCCCCAGTGGTGTCTTGAGGTACCTGGAATAGTTGAAAAACGAATAATTTCATTTATGGCATCAATCCGACTAAAGTTATTCTCTTTGGTAAATTTTAAAAATTTATTATTCCATATTTCTTTTTGTCTTTTAAAATCACGAAATCCTGAAACAACTTTTATTTTTATTCCATCATTTAAAGCTGCTTTTTTCATTTTTTCAAATGCAATGAATGTGTTTTTCTCCAGTTTTAATGAATCACCTACTAAATTGGAATGCTCAATTCCTAACAACGTTTTATAATTAATATTTTGAGATTTCACTGTATTAAATCCAAAAGCTAAGAATATCAAACATACTAATTTATAATCTATCATAGTTTTTTATACATTAGAAAATGAAGACCAATTTGCCCAATAGAGTACTTAATATTTGTGTTTGTATAATTTAAATTTAAATAAAATTGAATAGCAGATTCTCTAGCATTCATCCAAACATTATCAATTTTTAATTTTTTTAACTTTTCCTCTACTTTTTTAACAAGTTTTTTTCCAATTCCTCTATTTTGAAATGAGTCATCAACACATAGTCCCCTCATTTGGTAACAATTTTCAATTTTCATTTTTTCACATTTATTATTTATTATAGATACTCCACCGATAAGACTATTTGAATTAAATGCTCCAAAGTGATAAGTATCAATAAAATCATCTCCCATAAATCTACATTTATTTGGATCTAGGTTATTTCTAAGAATTTTACTTCTTAAAAATAAAAGCTCGTTTGATTTAATCAATTTTATAGTTAAATTCAATGATAGAAATTTATTTGTTAAAATAAATAAAATTTTTTTTGCGGGAGTAGCTCAGTTGGTAGAGCGTCAGCCTTCCAAGCTGAATGTCGCCGGTTCGAACCCGGTCTCCCGCTCATATAAAAATATAGTTATGAAAAAATCTTTAAATTTTTTTTATCTAGCTCTAGTGATTTTTTTTATTTCAATTGGATTCAAAAGTTTATCTAATGGTGATGAATGGGAATACATTTTTAATGGGAACAATCTTGATGATTGGACTGTTAAAATTAAGGGCTATCCAAGTGGTGAAAATTTTGGAAATACTTTTAAAGTAAAAAATGGAGAAATTCAAGTCTCTTATGAGAACTATGAAAATTTTGATTTTAGATATGGTCATTTATATTACACTAAGAAAAAATTTAAAAATTATCATCTCAAGTTAGAATACAAGTTTTTTGGAGAGCAAGCTAATGGAGGTGAAGGTTGGGCAACTAAAAATAGTGGTGTTATGTTTCACAGTCAACACCCTGAAAGCATGCTTATTGATCAACCATTTCCTGTTAGCATCGAAACCCAGTTTTTAGGTGGGCTTGGAACTGGAGATAGGCCTACAGGAAACCTTTGTACACCTGGAACAGATGTTGATATGAATTTTGAAAAAGTAAAAAAACATTGTACGAGTTCTAATTCTGACACTTATCATAATGATGATTGGGTAGAGGCAGAAATTATTGTTTATTCTGATTCAATAGCTCATCACCTTATAAATGGAAAAACTGTTTTAACATATACAAATTTGAGATATGGTGATGATGGTAGGCTTCCTGAAAATATGATTCATAAAAAAGATCAAAAGTTGAGTGAGGGATATATTTCTCTGCAATCTGAAAGTCACCCCATAAAATTTAAAAATATAAAGATTAAATCCTTGGATTAATATGAGAGTTTTCTTGATACTTTTTATTTTATTTTCATTTGATTTATCATTTTCACAAAATGATTATAGAACCTGGATTAGAGGAAAAGTTTTGTATAAAAACGTTAATGTCACTTCTGCAAATGTTGTTAATAATACATCACAGATGGCCACGACAACAAATGATGAGGGTGAATTCGAAATTGAGGTTAAACTAAATGATAAGTTAATTTTTTCATCTGTTCAATATCAAATTAGGGAGCTAAGTATTACTAAAGAGATTCTACAAAAAAATAGAATTGTAATTGATGTAAATGAAAAAGTTACGGAACTTGACCAAGTTGTTGTAACACCAGAAAATCAAGAAAAATTTTTGGATCTTAAAGAGGAAGAATTTAAAAGATTTGATTATACATTTGATAAATCTACAAGAGTAACAAACGTAATCAATGAGCAAGGTAAACTTAAGGATGGTTTAAATTTTGTGAATTTATATAGACTTATCTCTAACTCTTTAAAAAATGATTCAAATCAAAATGAGAAATCATTTAAGTATAATCCAAGTGACCTATTAAGAGAACTTTATGATGATTTATTTTTTACTCAAAATTTAATGATTCCAAATGATAAAATAAATGAGTTCTTGCTTTACTGTGACGATAATTTTCCTGACAGAATTTTACTTCAAAAAGACAATGAGTTTGAATTGATTGATTTTCTTGTTAAACAAAGTAAAAAGTTTGTTAAGTCAATTGCAAAAAGCTAGTTACATATTATTATTTCTATTTATATCTAATTTTCTTTTTAGCCAAGAAAGAAATTTCAAGACAATAGTTGGTGAAGTTCTTAATGATACAATTAATGTTAGTGGCATACACGTAATTAATAGTTCTTCAGGGGGTAAAACGATTACTGATAGTGATGGTTTTTTTAAAGTTGGAGTAAGGGAAAATGATTCGATTTTTTTTACTTCTGTTCAAATTAAAACTCAAATGATAATTATTGAAAAATCAGTTTATGAAGTCGATTCAATTAGGGTTTATTTGGAGCCAATAGTGAATGAATTAGAGGGTGTGACTGTTTCTCCATTTAATTTATCTGGTGACTTATTTGCTGATATGAAACAAGTTGAAGAGAAAGAAGTTTTTAATTTTGATGATGCAGGAATCCCTGGATTTAAGGGTAATCGGAAAGAAAAAATAGCCTATAAAAATTCAGCTAGTATTCTTGTTAATGTAATCCTACTTCCCATTATGCCTTTAGATATTGATGGAATATACAAACAACTAAGCGGATATTATGATACCCTTAGAAAAGCTAGAGTTTTAGAATCAAGATCTGGTACTGTGGTAGATATTATTCAATTTTATGGAGTTGACTTTTTTATAAATAATTATAATTTAGAAATTAATGATGTATATGAGTTTGTAATTGGATCAATGGAAAATTATGATGTGGAGAGAGATTTTAGAAATTCAAATCATATTCTTGTATTAACAAATTTCCAAAAATTTCATGAATCAATTAATAATTAAATTAATTACAATATTAATATTAGTTTTTTCTCACAAGTACTATGTGAGCTCTACGCTTATAGATTACAGTGAAAAGTCAGGAACATATCAAATAAGTTTAAAGATTTTTCATGATGATTTAGAAAAAGATTTAGGATTTGAAATGAATGAGCTAGATTATGATGATTATAAACAAACAAATTCTATAATTAAAAAATATTTAATCAATAATTTTAAAATTTATAGTAATGAAACTGAACTAGAATTAGATTTCCTGGGATATGAAAGAAAAAATGACTTGGTTATTTATTATATAGAAGTATTCAATGCTAAAAATATTAAAAGTTTAATTATTGAAAATAAAATCTTATTTCAATCATTTAGGAATCAAAAAAATATAATCCTTTTTAGAGCTAATAATTATAAAAAAAGTTATATACATACATCTGAGAATTTTCAAAGCTCCATCTCTTTACCTTAAGCATATATTTATTAAATTTACTTTCCAATTTTATTTATTATGAAAAAAATCCTCTTTGCAATTTTAGTTATAAGTTTTGTTTTTCCAATTAATATTTTTTCCCAAGATAAAAAACAACAAGGTCATACAAATACAAATAAATTCAGACAACTTTATGACGAGTTTGCAAGCCCAAACATGTTTAGGACAGCCTCAGGTGCCCCAGGACCAGCATACTATCAACAAAGAGCTGATTACAAGATAAATGTTGAGTTGGATGATAAAAACAAAAAATTATATGGTGATGAAACAATAACTTATACAAATAATTCACCTGAAACATTAAGTTATTTGTGGGTTCAGTTGGATCAAAATGTTAGAAAAAAAGACTCACCAAGTTTAGATATTAATTCTGAAGGAGTTTCAGTTGCATATATCCCGGATTCATTTGATAAAGAATTTCTCTCAGATCCTTTTGATGGTGGTTTTAATATTGAGTATGTAAAGGATATTGATAATAAGCCTTTAAGATATATAATTAATCAAACTATGATGAGGATTGATTTGCCAAATCCAATTTCAACTGGACAAAGTTTTGAATTTAAAATTAAGTGGTGGTACAATATTAATGACCATGTTAAGCAAGATGGAAGATCAGGTTATGAAACATTTCCAAATGATGAAAATAGAGCATATATAATCGCTCAATTTTTCCCAAGAATGTGTGTTTACAATGAGGTTGAAGGTTGGCAAAATTATCAGTTTTGGGGTGATGGTGAGTTTGCTTTACCATTTGGAGATTATGAGGTTAATATCACAGTACCATCTGATCATATTTTAGAAGCTACGGGTGAATTAACTAATAGAAAGGATGTATATAGCAAGGAGATGATGAAAAGATATAATCAAGCAAAAAAATCATACGATAAGCCAGTAATAATTGTATCACAGGATGAAGCAATTGAAGCTGAAAAAACCTTTTCTAATCAGAAAAAAACATGGAAGTTTTCAGCTAAGAACGTTAGAGATTTTGCTTTTGCCACGTCTAGAAAATATATACTTGATATGATGGCAGTAAAAATTGGAAATGAAGATGTAATGGCTGTTTCGATATATCCAAGAGAGGGTAATCCTCTTTGGGAGGAATATTCAACAATTACTGTTGTTGAGGCACTAAAATCATTTTCAAAATATACTTTTGATTATCCATATCACAAAGCCGTTTCTGTTCATGCTCATAACATTGGAATGGAATACCCGATGATATGTTTTAATTTTGGTAGACCAAATATCGATGGCTCATATTCTGATGATGTTAAATTTGGAATGATTGGAGTTATTATTCATGAAATAGGCCATAATTTTTTCCCGATGATCGTAAATAGTGATGAAAGACAATGGGCCTGGATGGATGAGGGTTTAACAACCTTTGTACAATACCTAGCAGAGCAAGAATTTGGTGAAAAATATCCAGATGCAATATATCCAAATAAGAATTTTCCCTCTGACAGAGGACCAGCAAATATGATAACTGATTATATGAGTGTTGATCAAAATTATCTTGCTCCTATAATGTCTAACCCTGAAAATGTTTACAGTCTAGGTCCAAATGCTTATGGAAAGCCAGCAACTGCTTTAAATATTTTGAGAGAAACAATAATGGGGAAGGAGTTATTTGACTATGCTTTTAAAACATATTCTCAAAGATGGATGTTTAAACATCCAACACCAGAGGATTTCTTTAGAACTATGGAGGATGCTTCAGCTGTAGATTTAGATTGGTTTTGGAGAGGATGGTTTTACACAACTGATTTTGTAGATATTTCTATAAAAGAATTAAACCAATATTTTGTGTCTCCCAATCCGGGTGAAGAGATGAAAGAAATAATGAAAGAAAGAGGCTTGGTTAGAAATAGACTGAGACCGCTAATTTTCTTTGAAAATTTTGAAAATGATTTAGAAAATAACAGAGATAAAGATCCTTTAGAAAATTCCAAATTACTAAATAACTATTTAAACGAAAACTACTCTAGTGAAGAAATTAGTAATTTACAAATACCAAAATATTTTTATGAAATTGTATTTGAAAAACCAGGTGGGTTAGTGATGCCAATAATTGTTGAAATTAAGTTTGAGGATGGTGAGGTTATCCGCAAGAAGTATCCTGCCCAAGTTTGGAGAAAGAATGATAAAGAGGTTAGAAAAGTTATTACATCTGATAAAAAAATATCAGAGATTATTTTAGATCCAGATGAGGAAACAGCAGACGTAGATACTAGAAATAACTCATGGCCTAAAAAAGAGGAAAATACAGATTTTGATAAATTTAAATCAAGAATTCAAGGATGATATTTTTATTTATAAGCGGGGCTGAAATAGTATTTATTTTTTTTATTATTCTAATGATTTTTGGAGCAGATAAAATTCCTGATATAGCTAAAGGAATGGCAAAGGGTATCAAAAAAGTAAAGGATGCTACTCAAGAAATAAAAACTGAAATCAAGAAAAGCGCTGAGAAAAAAGGAATTGACACAGATTCTATTTCAAAAGAAATTGATAAAGTAAAAGATGATATTGATGATTTAACAGGATCTATAAAAAGAGATCTTTAATTCTTTATAATAATATTTAATCCGTCTCGAAGCGGCAGAATAATATTTTCAACTCTATCATCATTTTTTACCATTTCATTAAAATCTATCAAATATTGGGTAAGTTCATCGTCATACGAATTAGGGGCCACAACTTTCCCATACCATAGGACATTGTCAGCAATTATAATTCCGCCAGACTTTAATTTGTCTACACATAGATTATAATATTGTATATAATTTTCTTTATCAGCATCTATAAATATTATGTCAAAAATTTCATCAATTTTTTTTATGACTTCCTTTGCATCCCCAACATGTTGAATTATTGAATTTGAATTATTAGTTTTTTTAAAATATTTACTTTGGATTGTACTAAGCTCTTCATTAATATCAATTGTATGAATAATACCATTTTTGACTAAACCCTCTGACAAACAAATAGCAGAGTATCCAGTGTAGGTTCCTATTTCAAGTATTTTTTTTGGCTTTACTAACCTGCTTATAATCGACAAAAATCTACCTTGAAGATGGCCACTTAACATTCTTGGATTTAAAATTTTAAGATTTGTTTCTTTATTTAAATCCTTTAAAATTTTTGATTCTTTTGATGAATTTTTCTCAATATACTCTTCAATTTTTTTGTTTACTATCTCACTCATTTTTTAGGTCGTGCATATTCAAATCTCTCAATCAATTTGGTCTCTGCATATCCATCTAAACCATTTATTGCAACAGTTTTTGCATGATCAAGTCTCAACCATCCATCTTTCTGTAAAATTTCTTTTTCAACATATAAACCCTCAATCGAGGCGACAACCAAAATAGTATCATTTTCTTTAATACTATACTCATTTAAGTATTTACAAGCAAGCTTAATTTTTGAACTTTTTACAAAAGGGGCTACAAATCCATCTAAAAATTCAGGTTCTAGATTGGTTTTATCAAATTCAGAAATTTCTTTAGGGTATTTTGCAGAAGTGTGATGAGCATCATTTATATCGTCAACATTTATGTGGTTGACAGTAAAAAATTTCATCTTGTATAGGTTATTATAGGTATTTCTTGGGACAGTTCTGGGTCTTAGAACAAATCCAATCATTGCAGGATTACTCCCTAAATGTGTTATTGAACTAAAAACAGCAACATTCGTATTCCCATCAGAATCTACTGTTCCTAAAAGATTAGCAGACTTGTATCCAGTGCAGCTGTTGATTAAATTTAATCTGTAAATTTTATCAAGATTATCTATATTTTCTTTGCTAAAATGTATCATTTTTCTACTTTTAAAATTATGAAATTTTACACCAGAACTCTAATATTTATCTCATTTATATTTTTATTTAATTCTTGTGAAGAATCAAACATAACATATGGTAAACCTAACGTTATCCTAATTATGGCAGATGATCTTGGCTATGAAGCAATCGGAATTAATGGTGCGGATGAATATAAAACCCCAGTACTTGATTCTCTAGCTTCAAATGGAATCAATTTTAATAATGCATACTCACAACCACTATGTACACCCACTCGGGTAAAAATTATGACTGGTAAACCTAATTATGTTAACTATGAATTTTTTACATATTTAAATCCTGATGAAAAAACATTTGGAAATTTATTTCAAGAAAATGGTTACAAAACTGCATTAGCTGGTAAATGGCAGTTAAACGGAGTTCAGTTTGATTTAGATAATAATCAGGATTTAGATAGGCCATATAAGTTTGGTTTTGATGAATATTGTTTATGGTGGTTGAGAGAAAGAGGAGATAGATTTGCTAATCCAAATATTGTTCAAAATGGTGAAAAACTTAACAGAGGAATAGATGATTATGGGCCAGATATATTTACAGATTTCATAGTTGATTTTATAGATAAAAATAAAGATGATCCTTTTTTTATTTATTATCCCATGGCTTTAGTTCATGACCCTTTTCTGCCAACACCAGACTCTGATGATTGGAACGATTTAGAAAAAAGAAACAAAGGGAATAAACCAATCTATTTCTCTGATATGTTAACTTATATGGACAAAATTGTTGGTAGGATTTCAAATACACTTGATAAAAATAAATTAGATAATACAATATTAATTTTCATTGGTGATAATGGGACAGATACAAAAGTTGTAACTCTCAATAAAGGGGTTGAGATTCGTGGAGCAAAAGGATCAACAATTAAATACGCTTCAAACGTACCAATGATTGTTAATTGGAAAAGTCAAATCAAACAAGGCTTTAATTCTGATGCAATGATTGATTTCACAGACTTTTATGCAACTTTTGAGGATATTCTAAATCTTGACTATCAACAATCTTATGGTAAAAGCATTCTGCCACTAATGACTAATAATAATTACAATGAAAGAGATGTTCTAATAACGTATTATGATCCAATATGGGGAGACACATCGATGGGCAGGGGTGTGTATGCTCAAAATAAGGAATATAAACTTTATAAAAATGGCAACTTTTTTAACTTTTCAGAAGATTTATATGAAAAAAATCCAATCGATGTGAATAAATTATCAGAAACTGACAATGAAATATATTCTTTACTTAAAACTTCATTAGATTCAATTCCTGATTTACCTGAATACAATCATAACGGTTGGATTGAAAGAAGAAAGCAGGTTAATGAAAGTAGAAAATTTAATAATATATGGCAACTAAATACAAAGTAGCGACTGGTCTGTTAATTACAGGAATTTTTTGTTTCGGATTGTTTTATCTTATTGGATCAGAAGTTGATGAAAATGGTTATTTAAATGAACCATTCTATTTATTGCCAATTGGGTTTATTTTTATTTGTCTATCAATGGTTTTGTACATAGTTTTTGCAATTATAAAAAAAAAATAAGGTATCGAAATGATACCTTATTTTTAATTAAGATTAATGAAATATTTAGTCTTTCTTTTCTTTGTCCTTTGAACCTTTACACTTAGCAAAAAGTTCTTTCATTTCAATTTCACTTTCAACATCATATTTTGTTTTTTCTTTCTTTTCAACCCAATAGATAGAAACTGGGAAAACTAGATTAGCTTTTTCTTTTACATCAGGGTTTTGGCTATACCATTTTTTCAGAGAATCCATTGCTTCTTTTTTGTCATTCACTTTGATTGTTGAGCCGTCAGGTAATTCTAGTGATACTGGGTATTCAAGGTAAAAGCAATTTTTCTTTCTATCTTTTTTTCCATCCTTTTTTCCATCTTTATCACTTTTATCATCTTTACCATCATCGTCTTTACCATCATCATCTTTTTTATCATCACTCTTGTTGTAGCCTTCAGTTCTAAAAAGTTCTCTTCCACTTAAATCAAAGAAAATATCATCACTTTTAACTCCTAAAAAGAAAAAATCAAATGACCTCATATGGATTTGGTATCCTAATTGACTAGCTAAACTACCCTTATCAAAAAAATCATCAGGTATATCACTACTCATAGTGTTTTTTGCATCTATAGGAAGATCAGATTCAAGAATCTGGACTTTTTCTTCGGCGTTTATAATTGCATCGATGAGCTCATCGTCTGACATTATATCTTCAAATTCACAAGCTGTAAAAAGGAAAATAAATAAGAGTGGCAAATATTTTAAAATTGAATTCTTCATCTTGATGTTTTCAATAAAATTAATAAATTTTTTAAATCTTTAAGTTTGCTTTCTCATTTAAAATGTTTCTAAAGAACTCATGGTCTTTATTGCTTTTAACTTTGATTTTAACTTTTCTATGATCAATATGTATTGTATAGACATCGCTGTCAACTTTAAAAATTACGAGTTTATAATATGGGATAATAAGTGCATATGTTTCAAGTAGTACTCTAAAATAAATTAGTATACCTTTTGGTCTTCTTTCTATGTTACATTGATTAATGTTCTGATCAAGAATTAGTAAATTTTCAATTTCTTTGCTGGCACTCACAATCAATAGTTTCCCTGATCCAATTCCTTTCATTTTTAATCTTTCGATTAAGCTGAAGGGCTTTCCAACAAAATTGTTAATTTCATCTTCTTGTTTTGGATTATTATATGAAACATTTTTTAGCATAGAATTTTAAAATTTTAAAAGAATTATACAATAAATGAGCCAAATAACTAAAAATATATTAATGATAAAGCCGTCATCTTTTGGATATAATGTAGATACTGCTGAAGATAATTTTTTTCAAAAGATTGAAGATAATCTAAGTTCAGATCAAATTCAATCCTCTGCTCTAGAGGAATTCTCAAATATGTGCTCTATTTTAAAAGAAAATGGTATTAATGTTGTTGTCATGGAAAATGAAAAAGAAAAAAAATTATCTGATGATATATTTCCTAACAATTGGATCTCTTTTCATGGAAATCAATACGTGATTCATTCTATGTTTGCTAAGTCAAGAAGATTAGAAAAGAATATTAAATTCATTAAAAAATTAAATGACATAGGATTTAAATACAGTTTGCTCAAGGATTATTCAGAATTTGAAAATAAAGGTATCTTCTTAGAGGGTACCGGTAGTATAATTTTGGATAGATTAAACAAATTAGCTTACTGCTCAATATCTAAAAGATCAAATGAAAAATTATTTAATATTTTTTGTGAGGATGCTGGATATAAACCAATTATTTTTTCATCATGTGATTCTAATGGTGGAGTTATTTATCATACAAATGTTATGATGAGTATAGGAGATGATTTTGCATTAATTTGTTATGGGGCAATAAAAGATTTGAAGGAAAGAAAACTTGTAAAAAGATATTTAGAAAATAGTGGTAAAAATATAGTCGAGATTAGCTTAAACCAAATGGAGTCATTTGCTGGAAACATAATTCAATTAGGTGATAAAAAAAATAAAATTATTGTAATAAGTAAAAGCGCTTATTTATCTTTAAATAAAGAACAAAAAAATATTTTATCAAGAGAATCTAAAATTATCACTATTCCAATTCCTGTAATACAAAAATGTGGTGGCGGAAGTGTTAGGTGTATGATAGCTGAATTAATTTAATTTTTTAATTTCGTTGTCCTTTGGGTGATTAGCTCAGTTGGTTCAGAGCACTACCTTGACAGGGTAGGGGTCACTGGTTCGAATCCAGTATCACCCACAATTAAACAAGACTATTCTTGTATTTTTTTGGTCAACTTTGGCATTTAATTTGTAAAATACATTTTAATGAAAATTTTCGATACCATACCGATTAAAGGATGGTCATTTAGTGTCTTTAAAAAAGAAAATATTTCACCCTTTGAAAAATTATTTGAAATTTTTAAAGAACTCATTACCTACACATCTGGAGATTTTGATGAGGCTATTGATTGGTTAAGACAATTAGATCAAGAGTATGTTTTAACAGATGAAAATTATACAATAGAAGATTTTATCGAGGATTTATTAAATAAGGGATATATACAAGCGGAGATAAGTTCTGATGGAGATAAAACCTTTAATAAGATTTCAGCAAAGATGGAGAAGGCCCTGAGAAAGTTCGCACTTAAAAAGATTTTTGGACAAATCAAAAAGTCAAGATCTGGAAATCACAAATCAAAATATTCAGGTTTTGATGATGATGATAGTAATGATTTTAAAAATTACCAATATGGAGACCGAGTTGACAATATTATTGTTAGTGAAAGCTTGAAGAATATGTACACAAGAACTGGATCTGATGAGTTAGATTTAATATCAGATGATATTGTAGTTAAAAATTCAACTCATAATTCACAAATGAGTACAGTCCTGATGATTGATATAAGTCATAGTATGATATTGTATGGTGAGGACAGAATTACACCTGCAAAAAAAGTTGCTATGGCCTTAGCAGAATTAATAATTACAAGATATCCAAAAGATACACTTGATATATTAGTTTTTGGAAATGACGCCAAGATCATTCCTCTGAAACAGCTGCCTTACCTTAAGGTTGGCCCCTACCATACTAATACAGTTGCTGGCTTGCAATTAGCTATGGATATTCTTAAGAAGAAAAAAAATAATAATAAGCAAATATTGATGATTACTGATGGTAAGCCTAGTTGTTTAAAATTGAGTGATGGTAGTTATTATAAAAACAGCTCAGGTTTAGACTCAAAAATTACAAATAAGTGCTATACCATGGCTAGACAAGCAAAAAAATTAAAAATACCAATTACTACTTTTATGATAGCGAGAGATGCTTATTTACAACATTTTGTAAGAGAATTTGCGAAGGCAAATGGAGGCAAAGCATTCTACACTGGTCTTGATAATTTAGGAGAAATGATTTTTGAAGACTACGAGAGTAATAGAAAAAGAAAAATATGAAAAAGAAACCTACAATTAATAACTTAAAAGAGCTTAAGGCGTCAGCTTACAGTACGTTATCCATTAAAGATGAGTTAAGTAAAAATCTATCTGAACTAATCAAGTCTGGAAAACCAACATTTCCAAATATTTATGGTTATGAAAATACAGTAATTCCTGATTTAGAAAGAGCTATTTTATCCAAGCATAATATCAATTTCTTAGGTCTGAGAGGTCAAGCTAAAACCCGTTTAGCTAGAATGATGGTAAATTTACTCGATGAGTGGATTCCGGTTATTAAGGGATCTGAAATTAATGATGATCCACTTAATCCCATTTCATCGTATGGGAAAAATATTATAGCTGAAAATGGTGATAACACGCAAATTGAATGGATGCACAAAAGCGATAGGTTTTATGAAAAACTTGCAACCCCAGATGTTACAGTATCAGATTTAATTGGAGATGTTGATCCAATTAAGGCTGCAAGTCTTAAGCTTTCCTATGCTGATGAAAGAGTGATTCATTTTGGAATGATTCCAAGAGCAAACAGATGTATTTTTGTAATAAATGAATTACCAGATTTACAGGCAAGAATACAGGTTAGTTTATTTTCAATTTTAGAGGAAAAAGAAATTCAGATTAGAGGATTTAAGTTGAGAATCCCCCTCGACTTACAATTTATATTTACCGCTAACCCTGAAGACTATACAAATCGTGGAAGTATAGTTACTCCACTGAAAGACAGGATTGGTTCTCAAATTATAACTCATTATCCTCACACCTTAAGTATCGCCAAAAAAATTACTAGCCAAGAATCAGATGTCAAATCTTCCAACATATATATTCCTGAATTGGCAAGTGATTTAATTGAGGAAATAAATTTTGCTGCTAGAAAAAGTGAATTTGTAGATTTTAAAAGTGGTGTTAGTGCAAGAATGAGTATTACTGCTTTTGAAAATTTGGTTAGTACTGCCAAAAGAAGAATGCTTATTAATGGTGAAAAAGAAAGTTCGATAAGACTTTCAGACTTCAGTGGAATTATTCCTGCAATTAATGGTAAAATAGAGCTTGTCTATGAGGGTGAAGAACAAGGAGCTGATCAAATATCATTCAATTTAATCAATGAAGGAGTTAAAACAATTTTTTTAAAATATTTTCCTGAAATCAGTAAACTAGAAAAACCCAATGAAGTAACGCCGTATGATGGGATTTTAAGCTGGTTTATAGAAAATAATAATGAACTATTTATTGGTGATGATTTCACAGACTCTGAATATAGGAATGCTATTAATGCAATGAAGCCACTTGATAATTTGATTAAAAAGTATTGTAAAAATATTGATCGAGCTGATCATTATTTTATAAAGGAGGTATTGCTTTGGGGATTATCTTCATTCAAAAAATTATCAAAAAATAGAATGCAGGATGGAATTGAATTTAAAGATTCATTGGGAACATATTTAAGAAATTTAAATTCTGATTAGATTAAAAAGAGCTACTAATTATAGCACCAGCAACTTTAAGAAAGTATAGTTCGGATAATTTCCCATCATACATTGCAGTATTTCGAGAAAGTTTTGCGTTTAGTAAATTAATTTGCGCTCTCCTAAATTCAATTGATGAAACGATACCGATATTATACTTTTCTAAATTTCTCAAAAAGTTATTCTCACTGGTTAGCAGACTTTTCTCTTGCACCTCAAGAATAAATAAATTATTTAGATATGTCTCGTAGGCATTGTTAAGTTCTTTTTGAAATATTAAGAATACTTTTTCTTTTTCAATTTTTGAATTTTCGAGTTTAATTTTTGCATTTTTATTAGCAGTTATTCTCTTACCAGAGTTAAAAATATTCCATGATAAATTTATGCCACCAGAAATTCCATCATATATATTTTTATTAAAGAATGCATATGGATTATCATTAATGCTTTCATTCCAATCATAAGATCCAACAAGACCAATGGTCGGTAGGTAAGTTGATTTGATTGATTTAAGTTCATAGTTGGAGATGTCAACAGATTTATCATAAATTTTGAGCCTGGTATTGTTTTCAGCTGCATTTTTATAAAATTCTGAGATTTTATCTTTTGAATTATAAATTACATTTCTATCTAAGTCATAATTAGAATTTAACTCTACATTCATAATCAGGTTTAAGTCTCTCTTGGCGTTAGATAAATTTTTTATTGAACTTAATAATTTTATGCTATCTGTATTGACGTCAACCTCGGCATTTAAAACTTCTAATTTAGTGGATTGGCCAAATTCAAATTCTGTATTTTTTCTTTCAAGCCTTGTTTTTGATATTTCAAGTGAGGATTTAATAATCTCCCTCTCTTCAAAAAGTCGGCAGACTTCATAATAAACCGTAAATAATTGTAAGAGAGTATTTTCTATAACTTCTTTAACTTCAAGTTTGGACCTATTTGATAATTCTTTTGATTTTTTATAATTAAAATTTCTACCTGAGTTATCAAGTAAAATGTAGTTTAAAGAAATATTTGAATAACTATTTTCACTTTTCATATTATCAAGCTTTCCAGACAAATTGTTCGGAGTTTCAATTTCAATATTTTGTTCACTTTTATTTATTCCAGCATTTGAAGATATTGTAGGTAGATAACCACTATTTAAAAAGCTAGCATTATTTTTAAATATTTCATCTTGGTTTTCTACAATTTTAATATCAAGATTATTTTCTAAAGTTATTTTCACAGCATCATTAAGACTGAGTTTCTGCTGTCCTCCCACGTAATTAGATATCAGAATTAATGATACAATAGATATTTGAAATAATTTCTTCATTTTTTTCTATTTAATTCCACCACTGGTGACTCAACATCTCTTTTGTTGACAATTTTTCCAGAAAAAATCCAAATCCCTTTTACTTTAAATGAATTGGTTATAGATATTAATATTGGTAGCAGAATTAAAGTTAGGAAAGTGGCATAAGCAATTCCATATGCAATTGAAATAGCCATTGGTTTTAAAAGCTGTGCTTGAAAACTTTTTTCTAAAATTATTGGCGCTAAACCAGCCATTGTAGTAATAGATGTGAGAAAGATTGCTCTAAACCTGGCCAGTCCAGCTTTAAAGATTGCGTCGTCAAACGACATACCTTCTTTTAAATTTGAGTTAAATTTTGAAATTAATACCAAGCCGTCGTTAACTAAAATACCTATTAAGGCTATAATACCAAGTATTGAAATTACATTCACAGGAAATCCATGTAAAAGATGACCCCATGCAACAGTTGTTAAACTAAATGGTATTAAAAGCAGCAGTAAAAATGGTTGGCTGTAAGTTCTAAAAGTAAATCCAATAGTTGCAAAAATTAGAAATAATGCTAATGGAAATACTGTATATGCAGATTGTATTGTTTTATTTGCTTCTCTGTATTGTCCTTCGAACGAAGCTGAAATTGATGGATATTGTTTTTGGATTTCAGGTATAACATTATTTTGAAGATTAAAGACAATATCGGCTGCACTAAGATTAGGATCAATTAGATTAGCATTGATTTGAATTTCTCTTTTTCCATCTAAGTGGTTTATTGAAACATCACCTCTTTTGACTTCATATGTTGCAATTTCATTAAGAGGAACTCTGGACCCTGATGGAGTAAGAATTTTCATTTGTTCCATATTGTTTACATATGACCTTGTATTTTTATCATATCTCACCCAAACTTTTATCTCGTCATCACCTCTTTGAAATCTTTGTGCTTCTATGCCAAAAAAAGCAGATCTGATTTGGTACATAACCTTTGAAAAGTCTAATCCAGATAAATAAGCATTTTCTTTAAGTTTTACTTGAATTTCCTTAATGCCTTCAGGATCATTGTTTGAGACGTCTGTTAGTAATGGGTTGCTCTTTAATTGATTTACTAACTCATCTTTTGCATTTTTTAATTCATTGAGATTATTTGTTTCACTTATTAGTGAAATTGATACTGGGCTTCCACCAAAATTTGCAGCATCATTTAAGGTGAATCTTTCTGCTCCAATTATTTCTCCAGTTTTTTCTCTTATTAAGCTTGCTAGCATCGATGCATTTACAGAGCTTGGTCGTTCCTCACTATCTAAAATATATATTTCTAATGATGCGGTTGATGACCCTCCAACATCACCAAAACCTTTGATCATTGACATATTATCAGCGGAAAACCCAAGATTTTTATTAATATATTCTATTAAATTTCTATCATCATTTTGCATGTATTTATCTTCTAACTCCATTCCAGCTTCAATTGCTTTTTTCTCAACCATACTAATAATAGAATCTGTGATTTTTTCATTGGTGCCCATTGGCATCTTTAAATCAACAGTCAAAATATCACTATCAACTACAGGAAAAAAATCAACAGGTATAATTCCTCCAATAACTGAGCTAATAGTAAGGTATAGTGCAGCTACAAATCCTGAAAGACTAGCAAATCGATTTTGAAGGGCAAATTTTAAAGTAGGACTGTATATCTTATCTCTTAACCAATCCATGATCTCAAAACCCTTAGCATTGAGTTTTTTCATATAATCAAAAAAGTTAAACTTATTTGATTTTGATTTTGATTTAACATTTTGTAAAGCCTTTGACTTAGAGAGGTGAGCAGGCAGTATTATAAGCGCCTCCACTAGGGAGACTGTGAGTGTTAAAATAACTATAAGGGCAACCTCTCCGAAGAAATCTCCCACATCACCATCAAGTACAATCAATGCTGAAAATGCAATTATTGTAGTCATTATTGCTGAAACTATTGCAGGCATTACTTCAATAGTGCCATCAATTGCTGCATCAGCTGGTGATTTTCCTTGTTCGTAATGTCGGTATATATTTTCAGCTATTACAATACCATCATCAACCAAAATACCAATGACCACAATCATTCCAAATAAAGACATCAAATTAATAGTAATATCGAATTCACCTGCAAAAATTAGCATTCCCAAAAATGAAATAGGAATACTAAACGCAACCCAAAATGCTAGTCTTATATTTAGGAATAATGATAAAAAAATTAAAACTAAAAAAATACCAATTCCACCATTCTCTAAAAGAAGATTTGTTCTCTGTTTTAATGCAATAGAGTAGTCCTTTAAAACGGTTAATTTAAACCTTTGGTTTGAGGCATTAAACTCATCAATGTAGGAATTGATAATTTTAGCAGAATCCAATAAATCTTCACTGTTAGTACTTGATGTAGATATTACAACAGCTGAGTTATAATCTACAAAGGTTGAAATAGGTGTTTCAGAAAACTGATCGCTTATCTTGGCTACATCACCTAACCTAACGATTTTACCTTTGAAATCTTTTTTTAAAACTAAATTCTGAAGACCATTAGCATAATAATTTTTATTATTTGCTCTGATTAAAAACTCTTCCTTGTTTGTTTTGATATTCCCTCCACTGACTAAAATATTTGAATTGCTAACAGCATTTACAATTTCTTGAAAACTCAGGTTGTAGGCTAATAGATTATTTTCATTTATTGAAATCTCTATTTCTTCATTTGGAAATCCAGAAAGTGTAACTTGTGAAATACCGTCAATTCCCCTGAGGTCATCTTCAACATTTTTAGCCATATTTTTCAGTGACTTTAAATCAATATCTGCTCCACTCAGTGAGAATATTACAGTCGGTTGTTGTTCCTCAATTTTTGTAACAACTACAGGCTCTAATGCAATTGGAAAAGATGGTACTTTATCAACAGCATTTTTAATTTCAAATAACATTGCATCGATATCATAATTATCATCTGTTTCAATAATAATACTACCTGTATTTTCTCTCGATGTTGATGTCACTCTAATCACCCCAGGAATACCTTTTAGATTTTCTTCAATTTTAAGAATAACACCTTCTTCAATTTCTTCAGGTGATGCTCCTGGATATGTTGCATTTATTGAAATAAATTTGGAATCAATAAGCGGAAAAAATGATGATTTTAATGAAATAATTCCTGCAATTCCAAAAACAACAAAAAATAGTATTAAAATATTTACTGCTTTTGGGTAGGTTACAAAGTATTTGATTATTTTTCTCACTAATCAACAATTTTTACTTTCATACCATCATACACACCAGGAATATAATTTTTAAGAATTAACATTTCATTTTTTAAGCCTTTTACAATCACAGTTTCATCATCATAAAAAACAGGCTCAACATTTTGAATCCCAATGGTCATATCAGGTTTTATGTAGTAAACGTAAGAATCATTGATCAATAACGATCTTGATAAAGAAAAACTTTCGTCAATATTTCCAAGGGGAATACTAACTTCAGAGTACATTCCATCTTTCAATTTTGAAGATTCAAACTCAATGAATAACCTTATTGATTGTGAGTCGTCATCAATTGAATTATTTATTCTAATTATCATTCCTATGTGATCTGTATTGTCATCGGATTTTAACAAGACTTGTTTTCCCTCTGTTAATTTATTACCATATTTTGATGGAACAGCTACTTCTAGCTCAAAAAGATTTGAGTTGATAAACGTTCCAATTTTTTGACCTGGAGATACTAATGATCCTTCTGTTGTGTATGATTCAATTAATGTACCCTCGAAAGGAGCAATTAATGTAAATTTCTTAAGTCTTTCTTCGAGATTTTTAACACTGTAATATAATGACTGTAGCCCCTTGCCAATCAGATAAAATTTTTCTTTGTCAGATTTAGGTTCAGGCATTTTTTTTGTGTTTGAATTGACGCTAAAATTTTTAAAGTATAATTCCCAATTGGCATAATTTTCTGGAAAATCTAGTTTAATATCAGGCAAAACAGAAGCAATCATATTTTGCAATCGACTTCTACTTTGTTTAACAGTAGCTAAAAATTCTTGGGAATTAATATTTAGTAAAACTTCTTTTTTATTGTACTGTTGACCAACTTTGAAATCTTTTTTTGAGTTGATAACAATTCCCTGAACTTGACTAAACAAATCAACTTTATATTTTGCTGACATTGTTCCGTTCACCTTTACAGAAATTGCATTTGAAGTATTGGATGTTTTAATGGTTCTAACTGAATGTACTATGTTGGTATTTTTATTGTAGGTCTCCTCATCTTTACTCATTATTAGTGTTGACAATAAGTAGGTAATGATAAGTACTGCAAATCCAGATAAAATGGATATTAACTTTCTATTCATATTAGTTTAAGTGGAGTGCAAATTTAATACCAAAAAAAAGATTGAATGTTAATTAATTTATATTTGTTTAGTATGATATTTCAAAAAGAGATAGTTCTGGAACCAAAAAAAAGAGGATTCCATTTAATTACTAATGATATAATTAGTCAGCTCCCCGTTTCTACTGGGATAGTAAATATTTTCATAAAACATACTTCGGCGAGTTTGACTATCAATGAAAATGCTGATCCTAGTGTTAGATTTGATTTTGAAACTCATTTTAACAAAATGGTTCCAGAAAATGAAAATTATTTTACACATACGTCAGAGGGCCCTGATGACATGACATCACATATAAAAAGTAGTATTTTAGGATCATCAATCTCATTTCCAATTAAAGACGGAGAGCCTCAATTTGGAATATGGCAAGGAATTTATTTGTGTGAACACAGAAATAATGCCTCTGGAAGAAAAATATTCATTACCTTAATTGGCATATAATTTATTATGAAAAATTATTGTATCATATGTATTCTATTTTTTATCACATTTTTGTCTTACAGTCAAACATTTGATCAGAAAATTGAAGATTTAATAAATGAAAATCTTGATGAAACCATTGAACTAAGACATTGGTTTCATCAAAATGCAGAGTTAAGCAACAGAGAATTTAAAACTGCAGCAAGAATTGCAGAGGAACTTAAGAAAATTGGTTATGAACCAAAGACCGGAATTGCAAAAACAGGTGTTGTAGCTATTCTGAACCCTGGAAAACCTGGACCTGTTGTTGGACTTAGAGCAGATATTGATGCCTTGCCCGTAAAGGAACGAGCTGACATCCCATGGGCCTCAAAAATGAAAGGTGTTTACAATGGAGAGGAAGTACCAGTCATGCATGCATGTGGACATGACATGCATACAGCTATTCTATTAGCTGCAGCTAAAATTTTATATGATATAAAAGATGAAATTCCTGGACAAGTTAAGTTCATTTTTCAACCTGCTGAGGAAGGTGCCCCACCAGGTGAGGAGGGAGGAGCTGAGCTAATGGTTAAGGAGGGTGTACTAAAGAATCCTGATGTTGATGCCATTTTTGGTTTACATGTCTGGTCAGGACTTTATGCAGGACAAGTATATCTAAGACCAGAGGGTATAATGGCAGCAGTTAATGAATTCAGAATAGATTTGAAAGGTGTTCAAACTCATGGATCGACTCCATGGACCGGAAAAGATCCAATTGTAACAGCAGCTCAAATTGTTAATTCACTACAAACAATAGTTAGTAGAAGTTTACCTTTAACTGAAGCAGGAGCTGTTGTGACTATTGGAAGCATTCATGGAGGAGTTAGAAGTAATATAATTCCCGAAGACTTATATATGCTTGGAACAATCAGAACTCTTGATAATGGCATGAAAGCTACCGTATTAAAAAGACTTGAAGAAATAGTTCATAATGTAGCAAAATCAAACAATATTGAATCTGAAATCACATATTTAGTTTCATATCCTATTACTTTTAATGATCCTTATTTATATGAGGAAATTTTACCGACTTTAGAAAGAGTTAATGGAAAAAGAAATGTTCATTTAATGAAAGCAATAACTGGTGCTGAGGACTTTTCATATTTTCAAGAAAAAGTTCCAGGGACTTATTTTTTTATTGGTGGTCAAAAACCAGGTGTTGATTTATCTACTGTTGCTCCACATCACACGCCAGACTTTTATGTTGATGATTCAGCAATATCCACTGGAATCAGGTCAATGATAGGCTTGACTCTCGATTACATATACAACAACTAATTTGGCATAATTTTAGTTAACTTATTAATATGAAAAAATTTTTATGTACTCTATTTGTTTTATTCATACAATTTTCATTTTCACAGCTAAATCTAGATTTAGAGAAAAGTAAAATTAAATGGACTGGTAAGAAAATTACTAATGCCTCACATTGGGGTTCATTATATTTTACTGAAGCTACTCTAGTTTTTGATGGTGAAAATTTAATCAAAGGAAAGTTTATTGTAGATATGAACTCTATGACAGTCGATGATATTCAGGGAAGGGGCAAGGAAAGATTAGAAAATCATTTGAGAGACGATGATTTTTTTGGAGTGTCAACTCACAAAGAGGCTATTCTAGAATTTAGTTCAAAATCAAAACTGAAAGATGGTCAGTATCTTGTTAGTGGCCAACTAACCATTAAAGGAATTACAAACCCTATTGATTTTACAATAAAACCAAAAAATGATCATTACATTGCAAATTTGACATTTGATAGAACAAATTACGACGTTACTTACAGATCAGGAAACTTTTTTGAAAATCTTGGTGACAGATTAATTTTAGATGAAGTTGAATTGGTAGTTGACCTTGTAAAATAAATTAATTTGAATTTTTTGGAGGAATTCTTCCTTTATAACTGTCTTCAAAGTAAAATCCTATCTGGTAAAGCAGTTGTTCACTGAATGATTTCCCAATAAAAGTAATCCCAGCAGGCTCATTTGATTTTCTTAGTCCAATAGGTATTGTTAAGCATGGATTGTGAGCAACAGCAGCATAACCGGCGTGGTAGTTATTTAATGATATAACTGCATCAAGGTTATATTTATCCATTGGAATATCGAAAAATTTGTTTCCCTCATTCATTAATCTAATTTTTAATTTATCAAATTCCTCTTTATTCATGGTGTCGTTAATAATTTTTTTGAAAATTCCTTGTCCATAAGGAGCTCTAACAATAGAGTCTTTATCGTTAAATTCAATTATGGATGAGATATCCGAAACTTCTAGTTTTTCATTTCCATAAATAGATAAATAACTTTTTAAATCTTTTCTCATATCTTCATCAAGAATTTTAACAAAATTTGATAGGTTGACTATGGGAGCCTTTATTTCAATTGAAGTTATATTGTTTTCTTTGATATGGTCCACAGCTTTTTTATACAATGAATCATTTTCATAAAAATTTTTGTAGTAGCCAAGTCGAACTTTTGAATTATCAAAATTCAAAACCTTTTCAATATCAATATCACGACTGTCCTTTGAGTAAATATCTTGCGAATCATATCCATTAATTGCATTGTATACAATTATATTATCAATAATACTTCTTGTCATTGGACCCGCAGTATCCAATGTAGAGGAAATTGGAATAATCCCTGACCTACTAACATTACCAATTGTGGGTTTCATACCCACCAATGAGTTAGCTGAAGATGGTGAAAGTATTGATCCAGATGTTTCTGAGCCTAGTGAAACTGAAGATAAATTTGAAGCTGTAGCTACTCCGCTCCCAGAGCTTGAACCACCAGTATCAATAACTTTTCTTCCATAAGGATTTAAGGTTTGGCCACCAAGTGATGTATAGCCATTTGGACAGCCTGAACAAAAATAATTTGCCCATTCACTAAGGTTTGTTTTTCCAAGGATTATAGCTCCTTCACTTTTTAGTTTTTTTGTTATAAATGCATCTTCAGTGTAATTATCCTTTAGACTATAAGCTCCCGCAGTTGTTGGTAGCGATTCAAAACCTATATTATCTTTAAGTAATATAGGAATACCAAAAATTGAGTTAATATTATCATTACCCAATTTGTCTTTTTTCATTGCATCATTTAAAACATTTTTATTTAATGATATAACAGAATTCAAATAAGTTTCTTTGTTAAATTCTATTAAATATATTCTTGAGATGTAAAATAGAGATAAATCATAATAAGTAAATTTACCATCAATAATCTGTTGCTGAATTTCAGGAATAGATTTTTCGATTATTAGGGGTTCAAGTTCATTATATCTACTTTTTAAAAATAAATTAATCTCTTTTTCATATCCTTTAATTAGTTCGTTTTTGTCAGTGCTAATGGATTGAATTCTTTTGTATTGAAGCTTCTTAATTTTTGAATTACTATTTTTCTCAATCTCTTGTATTTCATCATAAGGAATCCATTGTTTAATATTGGACTCACAACCAACAATAACAAATAGAGCTATCAAATATGTTATATGTTTCTTCATTTTACTTTATTTTATTTTCAATAATTTCCTCCATTTTCATTCCTCTTGAGCCTTTTATTAGAACATATGATTCTAAAATTTCATCAGAACTATTATAAAATTCTTTCTTCGTTCTGTAGAAATAAAATGATTCATTTGTAGATTTCACTTTAAAAAAATCTTCCCCAATAAAATAGCAGCTATCAATATTTTTACTTGACAATAATTTAACAATTTTTTTATGTTCATCAAGTGAGTTATTGCCGAGTTCAAACATGTCACCTAGAACTACAGCTTTTGAATTTTTGATTCTTGAAAATGACTCAATCGCATTACTTACACTGGTTGGATTTGCGTTGTATGCATCTAAGATTATTTCTTTTCCATTCATATTTAATACTTGGGATCTATTGTTTTGTAGCTCATATGAATTAAGGGCATCTTGAATTTTAATTGAATCTATCCCAAAGTGAAGACCAATAGTAATCGCAGCACAAATATTTGAATAATTGTAATCACCGTAAATATTAGAATGATATTTAATATCTCTATTTTTTACTGAGATTTTCTTACCAGAAATTAATTCAAATTTATAATCTCCATCATCCTCAGATGTAAATGAAATATTTTTATGATTTCGAAATTTTTTTTGTTGTTTGTCATCAAAATTTAATATCAGCGTTTTATTATTTTCAATAATCCAGTTATATAATTCTGTTTTAGCTTTTATAACGCCTTCAATATCAATAAATCCTTCTAAATGGGCCTTTCCAAAATTTGTGATATATCCATAGTCAGGCAGTGTTATTTTAGTCAAAAAATCAATTTCACCGAAATTATTTGCACCGAGCTCAATTACAGAATACTCTGTATCATCTTCAATTTGTAATAAGCTGAGTGGAACACCAATATGATTGTTGTAATTCCCTTTTGTTGAAATTGTTTTAAAATTTGAACTTAAAACACAGTCGATTAACTCTTTAGTTGTTGTTTTCCCATTACTTCCTGTCAGCGCAATTACAATGGAGTTTGTTTTTGTTCTGTGAAAAGTTGCAAGTTTTTGTAAAGTTCCTAATGAATCTTTTACTCTTAAAATTTTACTATTATCTATATTCACAGAATCTGAATCAACAATTGCATATTTAGCACCTTTACTTAGTGCTTCTTCAACGAATTCATTCCCGTCAAAATTATCTCCTTTAATTGCGAAAAACATTGATCCTTCTCTGATAGATCTAGAATCAATATCTACAATTGAACTACATTCTAAAAACTTATTATGTAAGTCTTTGATATCCACTATTTAAATATAAAGAGATTAGTTAAAAATAAAACTAGAATATTTTTATCTTTTTTTAGGTTTTGTGGCATTTCTTGATTCACCAAGGTAAGACATTGCACATCTGAAGCCTATGTAGTTTGTAGTCATATATTCTGGAAAAAATCTTCTTTGTGCTGGATCTAAATAATATGATCTGTCTAGCCATGAACCACCTTTGTATACTCTGGAGTCATTACTAATTAGAGAAGATCTAAATTCGCTAGGATCAGATTGATCATCAGAGGGAGAACTATACATATCTTTATCTTGATCTTGACCCATGAAGAAGAACCTTGATGATTCAGAGTCACCATCATTAAAATCACGGTTATCTGATTTTGAGTAATTTGTTCTTATAAGATCATCTGCATCCAGACTTTCTTGAACTAATTCTCCAGGTAAACTTTTGAAATTGATTCTTCCATTTGGAAGTCTTTCAATCTGATTAGCTAAGTTTTCAGAGTTAACTGCAGTAACTCTTCCATTTTCATCTATGACGGGCTTTGTATATAAATTTCCTCTGAAATAATTAAAGTCATTAGCCTCCTCATCAATTATTGGTCTGTAAACATCAGCAACCCATTCCGCAACATTTCCACCCATTCCATATAATCCAAAACTATTAGCTGGGTAGGATCTTACAGAGGTTGTAATACCAGATCCAGTCTCGGACCAGCCTGCAATTCCTCCGTAGTCACCTTTACCAAGTTTATAATTTGCTAGCTGATCGCCTAGCGTTTTCTTTCTTTGTGATCTCGTATATTCACCTTCCCATGGAAATTTCTTTTTTCCTCTGTATAAATTAGCATTTCTAAGTTCATCCATACCCAGAGCAGCATATTCCCATTCTGTCTCAGTTGGAAGTCTGTATGCAGGTAAAAGAATGCCATCTTCAATCCCAGCAAAATCATAAGCTTCTTCTCCTTCGTCCTTAGCCTTTTCACCAATCAATTCATCAATATTGTCACCTAGTGAATTCTCTGGATCTAAAAGATATCTACTAGTATTAAAGTTAAGTTTTGAGTCTGGGTTTAGAACGGAATCTCTTTGTAAAAATCCTTTTTCAGCCAAAATTCTGACATTAACTCTTTGTGTTCTCCATTTGGCATAATTAGTTGCTTGTTTCCAGCTAACTCCTACAACAGGATGATTTTGGAAAGCAGGATGTCTTAAATAGTTATTAACCATATCTTCATTGAAACCTAGTGGATTTCTCCAGACTAGAGTATCAGGAAGTGCAGCATTGTAAATATCTTGTAGCTGTTCATCATCCCCATACATATTCTTAAGCCAAAACAAGTATTCAATATACATCGCATTTGTAACTTCAGTTTCATCCATAAAAAAGGATCTAACGTATTGTTGAGTTGGTGTATTATTCCAGTCATGCATTACATTATCCTTAGTATTTCCTTTAACAAATGTTCCACCTTGGATAAAAATCATACCCGGTGCATTAATTTGACCTTTGTATTTACTGTTTAGCTTAAAACCACCGTCTGCGGAATTAATCTTCCACCCAGTTGCCTGAGATACGTTTTTACCTGATTTATAACTATTTCTATTACAAGAGATTAAAAAGGTAATGGAAAATATTAGAAGATATAGAATGGTTTTTTTCATAAATCGATTGTAAATATATGAAGATTAGTTATTCTTTTACAAATAACAAATAAAATTACCAATCTATTATTTATTACAAACACGAATAAATAGTAACAATAAATATGCCTAAAATTATAAATAATTAATTTCCATTATAATTATATTTATTAATATTACGCAGAATTATGGTTCGATTAAATTATTCTATCATATTTATTTTATTTTCAATTTTTTCATCTTTTACTCAAGAGAGAAGAGTCATTACTACAGCTGTCCCTTTTTTAATGATAGCATCAGATGCTAGAGCAGCTGGTATTGGTGAACAAGGTGTAGCAACATCCATGGACAATTTTTCTCAACACTGGAATCCATCAAAATATGTTTTTTCTGAATCTAGCTCAGGGATTGCGTTCAGTTACACACCATATTTAAGCAAGCTTGTTAATGATATATTTTTGGCAAATATTTCTTACTACAATAAAATAAATGAGAGATCTGCGTGGAGCGCAAGTTTAAAATATTTTAGTTTGGGAGATATTGATATTTTACAAAATCCACTTGATATTCCAATAATTGAAAATCCAAATGAATTTACAATTGATGCAGCATACTCATTAAAACTCAATGAAAATTTTGCTCTTTCTGTTGGTGGAAGGTTCTTGCTTTCTGATGTAAAATTACAGACACTAGACTCTGAGACTGAGGCTGCTAGTTCGGTTGCTGTTGATATTTCTGGGTTTTTTGAATCCGATATTACTTCTTACAGGAACTACGATGGAATTTTAAGAGCAGGCTTTAATATCTCTAATATTGGACCTAAGATGAAATATTCCAAACTAAATAATGGTACTGAAAGTTTTTTACCTACAAATCTACGTTTTGGAACTGGCTTTGAATTTATTTTTGATAGTAATAATAGCTTTACAATTTCAGTTGAATTAAATAAATTATTAGTTCCCTCACCCAGTGAAGAGGTATTTAATGTTGACGGTGATTTAGTAGCTTACAGACAGCCTGATGTTGGTTTTTTACAAGGAATATTTAATTCATTTAATGATGCGCCTGATGGATTCTCTGAGGAATTGAAAGAATTAACATACAGCCTGGGTTTAGAGTATTCGTTTAATAAATCATTTTTCTTGAGGTCAGGCTATTTTAGTGAACATGAGCTAAAAGGATCCCGAAAGTTTATCACAATCGGAACAGGGTTTAATACAGACAGGAATTTAAAGATTGATTTATCATATTTGATTTCTACATCAGATGTTATCAGTCCTCTTGAAAATACACTAAGATTATCTTTAGGATTTAACTTTTAATAACTGATTTAAAAACTCATCAATTCTTACTGTTTTTAGATACAATTGTCTTAAAAATTTCAGTTATCTTTGCAGAGAATTATGAATCCCATAACAAAAGAAACTTATTTAAACTGGTATGAAGACATGCTTTTTTGGAGAAAGTTTGAAGATAAATTAGCAGCAGTATACATTCAGCAAAAGGTTCGGGGATTTCTTCACTTATATAACGGTCAAGAAGCTGTACTCGCAGGGGCTCTTCATGTTATGAATATGGATAAAGACAGAATGATAACTGCATACAGGAATCATGTGATGCCTATTGGTATGGGAGTTGATCCAAAAAAAGTCATGGCAGAGCTGTATGGAAAAGCAACAGGGACATCAATGGGATTAGGTGGATCTATGCATATTTTTTCTAAAGAACATCGATTTCATGGTGGTCACGGGATAGTCGGAGGACAAATTCCGTTGGGAGCTGGAATGGCTTTTGGAGATAAATACTATGATAGAGGTGCTGTAACTCTTTGTTTTATGGGAGACGGGGCGGTTAGACAGGGATCTTTTCATGAAACTCTCAATCTAGCAATGTTATGGAGTCTACCAGTAGTATTTGTTGTTGAAAATAATGGCTATGCAATGGGAACATCAGTAAAAAGAACATCCAATCATACTGATATTTGGAAACTTGGACTTGGATATGAGATGCCTTGTGGTCCAGTTGATGGAATGAATCCAGTTAAAGTTGCTGAAGCACTAGATGAAGCTATTGAAAGAGCGAGATCAAATAAAGGTCCAACTCTTCTAGAGATGAAAACATATAGATACAGAGGTCACTCCATGTCTGATGCCCAAAAGTATAGAACTAAAGAGGAGGTTGAGGAGTATAGAAAAATTGATCCAATAACGCAGGTAAAGGAAATTATTATTCAAAATAATTATGCATCTCCAGATGAAATTCTAACAATAGATGCAAGAGTTAAACAAAAAGTTAATGAGTGTGAAAAGTTTGCTGATGAATCACCATATCCTGAAAAAAATATTATGTACGATTCCGTGTATGAACAACAAGATTATCCATTTCTAAAACATAAACCAGAATAAATGGCTGAAGTAATAAAAATGCCAAGACTCAGTGATACCATGGAAGAAGGCGTGGTTGCACAATGGTTAAAAAAAGTTGGTGATAAAGTATCTGAGGGAGATATTTTAGCAGAAATTGAAACTGATAAGGCAACTATGGAGTTTGAATCATTTTATGATGGGACACTTTTACACATTGCTATCGATGAAGGAGTTGCTGCCAATGTTGACTCTCTTCTCTGTATAATTGGTGAAGAAGGTGAGGATATTTCTTCATTAATTTCAACCGATTCTAATGTTATTGAAGAAACTTCAAATTCCCAATTAGATTTGGTTGATCAAATAAATAAACAAGAACAAATAAATGAGGAAGTAATTTCAAATAAAGAAACAGAAGAATCTGCTTTATCTGATTCAGAGAATGATATACAGAATGAAACTTTAGCAATCAGTGACGATGTTCATGTTGAATATATAAAGATGCCTAGGTTAAGTGACACTATGGAGGAGGGTACAATTTCATCATGGTTAAAAAATGTTGGTGATGATATTTCTGAGGGGGATATATTAGCTGAAATTGAAACCGATAAAGCTACAATGGAATTTGAATCATTTTACTCTGGAAAACTTGTTCACATAGGTGTTAGTGAAGGTGAAACTGTAAAAGTTGATGATTTAATTGCTATAATTTCAGATGGCGATGTCGATGTGAAACAATTGTTGGGTGATTATGAAAATAATGATAATAGTACGCTGAAAAGTGATAAAAATCCTACAACTGACTCTAATGTACATGAAAATGATTCAATTGAAGTTTCAAATAATTTAGAAGCTCAAATTGAAGTTAACGCTTCAGATGCAAGAATAATTGCGTCACCCCTAGCAAAGAAGATTGCAGCTGAAAAGAATATTGATTTATCTACTGTTCAGGGATCAGGTGATAATGGAAGAATTATAAAAAGTGATCTAGACAATGTTAAATCAAATGTTGTAGAAGAAAAACAAATTATAATTGAAGAAACGAGTAAGAAAATTCAAACTGCGCCCACTGTAAAAAATCTTATTAAAGGGGAGGAGTCCTATGAGGATGTTAAAAATACTTCAATGAGAAATGCGATTGCAAAAAGATTAAGTCAATCTAAGTTTTCTGCTCCTCATTACTATCTATCTGTTGAGTTCAATATGGACAATGCTATCGCATTTAGAGAACAATATAATTCCATTCCTGATACCAAAATTTCATTTAATGATATAGTCATAAAAGCATGTGCAGCAGCATTGAAGAGACATCCTCAAGTTAACTCACAATGGTTGGAAGATTCAATTAGACTTAACCATCATGTTCATATTGGTGTTGCAGTAGGAGTTGAAGATGGCCTTGTTGTTCCAGTAATTAAATTTGCAGACCAGGAGACTTTACATTCAATCAATAGTAAGGTAAGGGATTATGCTGTGAGAGCAAAATCAAAAAAATTGAGACCAGATGAGATTGAGGGAAGCACGTTTACTGTTTCTAATTTAGGAATGTTTGGAATTCAAGAATTTACTTCAATAATTAATCATCCTAATTCTGCAATTTTATCAGTAGGAGCTATTAATAAGAAACCTGTTGTTATTAACGATAAAATTGTTGTTAGTAATACAATGAAGTTAACATTGGCTTGCGATCATAGATCGGTAGATGGTGTAACAGGTTCTTTGTTTTTAGAGACTTTGAAAGGATTCATTGAAAATCCTGTAACTATACTAGTTTAATGAAAAATATTATAATAACAGGAACAAGCTCAGGAATAGGACTTGAGTTAGTAAAAATATATTCTAAAAGTGGATATAAAGTGATTTCATTATCAAGATCTGATCTGCCTGCAAAAGGACTTGTTGGGGTTGAGCATATAAATTTTGACATATCAAAGAAAGAGAGTTTGGTTAACCTTATCAATTTGGTTAAAAATAAATACAAAAAGATTGATATTTTAATTAATAATGCTGGGAAACTTATTAATAAGTCATTCAAAGATTTAAGTAAAGATGATTTGTATGATATTTATGATGTGAATGTTTTTGGTGTTATTTCATTAATTCAATCTTTACTACCATTTTTTAAAAAAGATTCTCATGTTGTAAATATTAGCAGTATAGGTGGAATTTCTGGAAGTTCTAAATTCCCTGGTTTAACCGCATACTCCTCAAGTAAAGGAGCATTAAATATTCTCACTGAGGTTTTGGCTGAAGAATTTAAAGAGTCAGGCCCAAAATTTAATTCACTTTCATTAGGATCAGTTAATACTCCTATGCTAAATAAAGCTTTTCCAGGTTATAAAGCTCAAGTTGATCCAAATGAAATGGCTTCATTTATTTTTGATTTTGCAAATAATTCATCAAAAGTATTTAATGGAAAAGTTATTCCAGTTTCATCATCTAATCCATGAATGATTTTATAGAAAAGGTACCTGAGATGGTTGTAGATTATGTTAAAGCTATAACTGAATATAAGAAATTAAATATCAAAGTTGTAAAACCTAGAAAAACTAAGCACGGAGATTTTCGAGAAAGAAATAGTAATTACACAATTACTATAAATGATACTAATAATAAGTATAGATTTTTAATGATATTGATTCATGAGATAGCACATTTCAATGTTTTAAAGAAAAATATTAAAGAGAAACCTCATGGATATTACTGGAAAAATGAATTCAAAAACTTAGCTGAACCAATTTTAAATAATAAAGTTTTTCCAATTGATCTCTTATTATTATTAAAAAATCATATGGTTAATCCAAAGTCATCATTTTCGTATGACACTGACCTTGTGAAGGAATTAAATAAATATGACTCCAACTCAGATTTTACATATTTAGATGAAATTAAAGATGGTTTAAGATTTAAATATGAAAACAATAAAATTTATCAAAAAATTAAAAAAAGAAGAAAAAGGTATCTTTGTATAGACATGGAAGACAGAAGAAAATATTTATTTCTTCCACATGCTAAGGTTCAAGTTTTATGAAAAAAATTGCTATAAGTGGGTATTTTGATCCGATTCATGTGGGGCACATTGAATATATTAATAATGCCAAAAAGTTGGGTGATTGGTTAGTTGTGATAGTAAATAACAATAACCAATGCGCTCTAAAAAAAGGAAAATATTTTATGGATGAAAAAGACAGGGTTTTAATTGTTAAAAATATTAAAGCTGTGGATGAAGTCTTTCTTTCAATTGATGAAGATAAAACTGTTTGTAAATCATTAAAAAAAGTAAATCCTGATGTTTTTGCCAATGGAGGAGATAGAAAAAACTATGAAATCCCAGAATCAAAAGTTTGTAAAGAAAATAATATTCAAATTATTGATGGTTTGGGAGATAAAATTAGGAGTTCATCTGACTTAACTGGTTTAAAAGAAATTAAATAAATATTGGAAACAAAATTTGATTTTAACGAAAATTCTGAACAACCAAACATTAAAAAAAATGCAGAAGGTTTATTAAGCGGAATTGTAATTTTTTTAAAAAGTATTTTAAGCTTCCATAATGATGTTGATAAAAACTCTACTGTAAATTCAATTAAAGCAGATATATCCATGAAGGGTACTACTGCTTGGATACTTATTTGTTCAATACTAATTGCATCTGTAGGTTTAAATGCAGACTCGACACCGGTTGTTATTGGTGCTATGTTAATTTCTCCTCTGTTAGGTCCAATTCTTGGACTTGGTTTCTCCATAGCTACTAATGATATACTGACTCTAAAAAATTCTTTCTTAAATTTTTTAGTTATGGTTGTTTTGAGTGTTCTCACTGCATACATCTTTTTTTTAGTTTTTCCATTAAGTGAGGAAACCTCCGAATTGTTTTTGAGAACAAAACCTGACATAAGAGATGTTTTAATTGCCTTTTTTGGTGGCTTAGCTTTGATAATAGCTAAAACAAAAAAAGAAAATATTAGTTCAGCAATTTTTGGGGTAGCTATTGCAACAGCTTTAATGCCACCTTTATGTACAACAGGTTTCTATGTTGCTGAGCAAGATTTCAAGTCAGCCTTAAGTGCATTTTACTTATTTACTATAAATAGTATGTATATAATACTAGCTTCATATTTAGTTTTAAAAGTTTTGAGATTTCCATTGATTAATTATGCTAATTCAAGGAGAAGGAATTTTATAAATAGACTTGTTATTATTGTGTCTCTTGTGATTCTTATTCCTTCAATGGTTACTTTTAAAGGTGTTTTAAATGAAAGTCAGTTTGATTCTCAAGCAAAGGAGTTTTTAGAAAATGAATTAATTGGTATTCCTAATTATGAATTTTTAAAAAATACTGCTCAGTTTAAATACAACGATGATGATGTTTCATCTATAGTTATAAATACATATGGTCAAAAACCATTAAGTCAGGAAACTATTAATTTCTTAAATAATAAACTTCAAAAATACAATGAACTAAAAAATGCTAAGCTGGAATTTATACAGAATGATATTAGTTTGCCTAACTCCAACAAATTCGTAAATGAATTAAGAAAAAGAGATTCAATTGAATTAATCTCAAAAAATAATGAAATTAATAAACTGAATCAAAAGCTCAATGACCTTGAAAGTTTAAGTAAGGAAAAATTAATTTTTGAGTCATTAGCAAAAGAAATTAAAATTATATATCCTGATTTGAATCAATTTGAGGTTTTTGAAACAATTAAAACTGATTTTAATCAAATAGATACCGTACTAGTTTTCAATTTGAGATGGAATGATGAATTAGAAAATCAAGAGAAACTAAAACTGAACGAAAATGTAAGAAGTTGGTTGAGGTTTCAGCTTGAAAGTGATGTTTTTGAAATTAGAAGCAATTCCAAATAAGCTTATTTTTTGAGTTTTTTTAATAATTCAGAAGAATAAACAAAATCCTCTACCTCATCATTTCCAGAATTTAAAATTTCTTTATTCGTACCCTGCCATATTTTATATCCTTCTTTTAGAAAAACAATATTTTCACCAATTTCAATTACTGAATTCATATCATGTGAATTAATTATTGTTGTTATATTATATTCTTTAGTTATTTCTTGGATGAGTTGATCTATAACTATTGCTGTTTTTGGATCCAGTCCTGAATTAGGTTCATCACAAAAAAGATATTTGGGATTCATTACAATCGCCCTAGCAATTGCAACTCTTTTTTGCATTCCTCCGGATAACTCAGATGGTAATTTTTTAATTGCATCCTTTAAATTAACTCTTTCAATAACTTTCATGGCTTTTTCATTTTTTTCATCCTCCTGAATTGTTGTAAGCATATCAAGTGGAAACCTTACATTCTCAAGTACATTCATTGAATCAAATAAAGCACTTCCTTGAAAAACCATTCCCATTTTTCTGCTTATTTCCAGCTTATCATCATGGTTCATGCTTTTTGAGCTAATGCCATCATATAATATTTCCCCTGAGTTAATATCATATAGGCCGAGTAGACATTTTAATAGTACTGTTTTACCGGAACCACTTTGTCCGATAATAAGATTTGTTTTTCCTCTATCAAATGAAGTATTAATTTCTTTAAGTACATCTGATTGATCAAATGATTTATATATATTTTTTACTTGAATCATTATGAAAGTAAGAGCTGTGTTACAATGTAATTCAAAATTATAATAATTATTGAGGTCCAGTAGAACGATTTTGTACTAGCTTTTCCAACATCTAGCGCACCACCTTTCATGTAATATCCATGAAAAGAGGGTACAGTAGCTAATACAAAAGCAAAAACTAATGTCTTTATGTAAGAGTAAGTAATATGGTATGAGTCAAAGTCCATTTGAATACCTTGTATATAGGCCTCACTTGGCACTCCCGTTAATGTCATTGCTAATAAACCTCCAATAATTCCAAGAAACATTGAAATTGTAATAACAAAAGGGTAGAGTAGCATTGCAATTATTTTAGGGAAAACTAAATAATTCAATGAATTAATACCCATAACTTCAAGGGCATCAATTTGCTCTGTTACTCTCATCGTTCCAATACTTGAAGTTATGTATGATCCAACCTTACCAGCCATAATTATTGAGATAAATGTTGGAGCAAATTCTAAAATAACTGATTGTCGCGTAGCAAATCCTATCAAGGTTTTTGAAAGTAAAGGATTCTCTAGATTTAAGGCCATTTGTATGGATACAACACCTCCAATAAAAAATGATAGTATTGAAACAATTTGAATAGAGTCAAGGACTAAGTCATTTATTTCTTTGAATATTTGTTTGTATAGAATTTCTTTCTTGCATGTTTTTGTGAAAGAAATTTTTATCATTAAAAAATACTTTCCTATATCATGTAAAAAATTCATTTTATAATTGATAGGTTAATGCATTGATATTCATTCCTGCTCCAACGCTAGCAAATAAAATAACATCGCCTTTTTTCAAATTATGTCCTTTGAAGTTAGTTTTTAAAACAATATCATATAATGTTGGAATTGTTGCGACCGAGGAGTTTCCGTATATATCTACGCTTATTGGCATTATATCCTTTGGAATTTCTTTATTGTATTGTTTATAAAAATATTTGAGAACGGCTTCATCTAACTTTTCATTAGCTTGATGAAGAAATATCTTTTTTACATCGTCAATATTTTTACCACTATTTTCCAAGCATGACTTTAAAGCGCTAGGAATGTTTGAAATAGCAAATTCATAAACTTTTCTCCCATTCATTTTAATATGTTTATTTGATTTTTTATTTGTGGGATCATAGGAGGTTTCGCAAAATAAATATAAGGCCTCTTTTCCTGCTTTAGTTATTGTTTTATGAGATAATATTCCACCAGATTCAGAGTTTTCTTCAACTATCGTTGCTCCTGCTCCATCTGCAAAAATCATTGAATCACGATCTGACTTATCAATTGTTCTAGATAGTGTATCTGCCCCAATCACCAAACATCTTTTGGCCATTTTGGATTTTATAAAAGCACTAGCCTGAATTACACCCTCTAACCATCCTGGACAACCAAAAATTAAATCATAAGCAACACAATTTTCATTTGAAATTTCTAGTTTGTGTTTGACCATTGTTGCAACGGATGGAAGAGCTATGTATTGATTAGTTCCATACTCAATCTCACCAAAGTTGTGGGCAACTATAATATAGTCTAACGTTTCTTTATCAATTCCAGCATCCTTGATTGCATTTTTAGCAGCGAATGTTGCTAAATCAGATGTTTTATGCTCCTTGTCAGCGTATCTTCTTTCTTTTATTCCAGTAATTTTTTGAAATTTTTCAATTATTTCAACATTTGAATTTGGATATCCATTTCCATCTTTATCAAAAAAAACTTTATCAATGAATGAATTGTTATAAACTTTATTTTTTGGTATGAATGAACCAGTACCTGAAATATGGATTGGCATATATAAATTTTAATCAAAAATAGGAATAAATTAGGACTCGATGTAATCTTCTATGGGAGCACAAGTGCAAATAAGATTTCTGTCTCCAAAAGCTTCATCAATTCTTGTTACTGATGGCCAAAATTTATTATTTTTTAGGTATGGTATTGGGAATGCAGCTTGCTCTCTTGAATAATTTAAATCCCAGTGGTCACTAGTTAATGTTTCTAAAGTATGTGGTGAGTTTTTTAGAACATTATATTTATCATCTTTACTACATGTTATGATTTCGCTCTTTATTGAAATTAAGGCATCACAAAACCTATCGATTTCTTCAAGACTTTCACTTTCTGTAGGCTCAATCATCATTGTACCAGGCACAGGAAATGAAACTGTTGGTGCATGAAATCCATAGTCGATTAATCTTTTTGCAATATCCATAACATCAACTCCAAAATCTTCTTTATAATCTCTACAATCGATGATTAATTCGTGAGCAGACCTGCCATTTTCTCCTTGATAGAGAATTTTGTAGTCTTTTTCGATTCTTTTTTTTATGTAATTTGCATTTAAGATTGCTATTTCAGTAGCTTTCTTTAAACCTTTACCTCCCATCATACATATGTATCCATATGAGATTAGACATGCCATTGCTGATCCCCAAGGAGCAGCAGAAATAGCTTTGACACCATGTTTTTTATCTATTGACCTGTTGGTTTGAGGTAAAAAATCTACTAAGTGTTTTGCAACACAAATGGGTCCTACACCAGGTCCACCTCCACCATGTGGAATTGAGAAGGTTTTATGTAAGTTTAGATGACAAACATCAGCTCCAATTAAAAAAGGATTAGTTAGACCAACTTGGGCATTCATATTAGCTCCATCCATATATACCTGTCCTCCGTGATCATGAATCGTTTTCGTAATTCTTTTAATAGATGATTCAAAAACACCATGGGTTGAAGGGTAAGTTATCATAAGTGCAGCTAGGGTATCACTATGTTCTTCTGCTTTGGTTTTCAAGTCATCTTCATCTATGTTTCCAAATTTATCAGTACCTACAACAACTACTTTCATTCCGGCCATAACAGCTGATGCAGGATTAGTTCCGTGAGCTGATGATGGAATTATACAAATATTTCTGTTTGTTTGATTTAAACTTTTAAAATATGAACGAATAACCATGAGACCTGCATATTCACCTTGAGCTCCAGAATTAGGTTGCAAAGAGGTTCCGCTAAATCCAGTAATTTCATTTAACTGGTTTTTTAATTTTTCTAACATAAAAGTATATCCTTCTACCTGGTCTGAGGGCGCAAAGGGATGGATATTGTTCCATCTTGATGAGCTTAATGGTAACATCTCAGCTGCGGCATTTAGTTTCATTGTACATGAACCAAGAGCAATCATAGAATGATTAAGAGAAAGATCTTTTCTTTCAAGGCTTTTAATGTATCTCATCATTGATGTTTCAGATTGATAAGAATTAAAAACTTTTTCATCTAGAAAGCTTGTTTTTCGAACGTAGATAGTTGGAATAGACGGATTTATTGATTCGATTTCTTTGATATTTGATTTTTTACTCAAAATGGATTCAAATATTTCACAAATTTTTTCAATATCATTTATCTCAGTTGCCTCATTAATTGAAATAGATAGCTCATTTTCATTTATATAATTAAAATTAATTTTTTTAGTCTCTGAAAGCTCTCTCAATTTATTGGTAGGAAATTTTATATGAATAGTGTCAAAATAAATTTTATTTTTTTGTTCAATATTCAATGATTTTAAACGATCATCTAAAATTCTTGCTAATCTGTTAATCTTGTTTGCAATTTCAATAAGTCCATTTTTACCATGATAAACAGCATACATCCCGGCCATAACTGCAAGTAAAACTTGAGCTGTACAGATGTTTGAAGTTGCTCTCTCTCTCTTGATATGTTGTTCTCTAGTTTGAAGCGCCATCCTCAATGCACGGTTTCCATTTCTATCTTTCGACACTCCAATAATTCTCCCTGGAATAAATCTTTTATATTCCTTTTTTGTTGCAAAATAGCCTGCATGAGGTCCACCATATCCAAGAGGAATTCCAAATCTTTGAGATGTACCAATTACAACATCTGAGTTAAATGCACTAGGCTCCTTTAGAACAGTAAGAGACATTAAATCAGCTGCTACTATTAATTTGCAATTTGATTTTTCAATTTTTTTTGAAAGCGTTTCTAAATCATTTATTTTGCCTGTTTTTCCTGTGTATTGAACCATACAGCCAAAAACTTTTTCATCAATATCTATAGAATCAGTGTTTGATAAAACAATTTCGATGCCTAATGGTTCTGCTCTAGTTTCTAAAACAGCTAAAGTTTGATCAAAAATATCATCACTGACAATAAATTTATTTACTTCATTTTTTATTTGATCTCTTGTGCGACAACCATGTAGCATTGTCATGGCCTCAGCTGCAGAGGTTGCCTCATCGAGCAATGATGCATTAGATATCTCCATTCCAGTTAAATCACATATTACAGTTTGATAATTTAATAGAGCTTCTAATCTACCTTGTGCGACTTCTGCCTGATAAGGAGTGTATGCAGTGTACCATCCGGGATTTTCTAAAATATTTCTTTGAATGACAGGAGGGAGTATTGATTCATTATATCCCTTACCTATATAATTTTTAAAATGTTTATTTTTTTGAGAAAGCTCATATATGTGACTAGAATATTGAGCTTCTGAAATTGCCTTGTCAAGTTTTAATTCTGCATTATTTATGATTTCTTTTGGAATAGTTTGTTCAATTAAATGATTTAAACTTTTAAGTCCTAAAAAATCTAGCATTGCTTTTTCATCTGTGGATGAAATACCTATGTGTCTGTCAGAAAATTTTCTCATGTTTTAAGTGTCAAAAATAGATAATATAGTCTAAAACATATGTCAAAAACCATGCACTTTTATTAAAGTTTTTAACTTGTTTATTGACAATTCAAAATTATTAAAGAATCTTGTTTTTAATTGTCTAATGATGAGGATTTTACCTTGTTTTCAAGATCTTTTTTGTAAGCAATAACCTTTTCTTGTATTTTAGAATTACTAGATCCTAAAATCTCAACTGCCAGTATTGCTCCATTTTTTGCACCATCCAAGGCAACAGTTGCAACAGGGACTCCCCCTGGCATTTGTAAAATTGATAAAATTGAATCCCATCCATCAATAGAATTTCTGGATTTAATAGGAACTCCTATGACTGGAAGTGGGGAGTTCGAAGCAACCATGCCGGGTAAATGTGCAGCACCACCTGCACCAGCAATAATTACGCTAATGCCATTTTTGTGGGCATTTTTGCTGTAATCCATCATTTTTTCAGGGGTTCTGTGAGCAGAAACTATATCGATTTCATAATCAATTTCAAAAAACTCAAGAATTTCAACAGCATCTTTCATTACAGGATAATCTGATTTACTGCCCATTATGATTCCAACTTTTGACATATTTATGTTGATTTTACTTTTATTTTACTTTTCAACAATTTTGCATTATTGTATCCTTCTTCAAAGTTATCACAAATAATTGTTATATGACCCATTTTTCTGTTAGGCCTTGTTTCCTGTTTGCCATAAATATGTAAATTGGCATTTTTAATCTCAAAAACAGCATCTAAATTTTCGTAAAAAACTTTGCCAGAATAATTGTTATCTCCTACTAAATTTAACATTATTGCATGTCCATTGTGTTTTGTGTTGCCCAATTTTAAATCAAAAATAGACCTGATGTGTTGTTGGAACTGGGAAGTTTTACATGCTTCAATAGTGAGATGTCCACTGTTGTGGGGTCTGGGAGCAACTTCATTAATTAGAATTTTATCACCACATTGAAACATTTCAACAGCTAATAGACCAACACATTTAAGTGATTTAGACAGTTTAATGGCAAGTTTTTTTGCCATATCATTTAATTTTCCTGAAATTTTAGCAGGGCTAATAACAAATTCAACTTGATTCGAATCGCTATTAAATTCCATTTCAACAGTTTCATAACATTTAATTTCGCCACTTTGATTTCTAGAAACTATTACACTTAGTTCTTTTTCAAACGGTACTAAATCCTCAATTATCATTTCAGTTTTTGGTAGATCAATTATATCATCAACAGATCTTAAAATTTTTACACCAAATCCATCATAACCAAATTTTGTTTTTTTCCAAACACATGGAAAATTTATATCATCATTATTGATTGATTTATGTAAATCATCAAGATTGTTAAAATATTTAAAGTCGGCACTTGGAATATCGTGTTCCTTGAAAAAACATTTCTGTTTGTTTTTGTCTTGGATAATTTTCAATGTTTCAGAACTAGGATACACTTTTTTCCCTAATTTTTCTAATTTTTCAAGAGCATCAACATTAATGTGTTCAATTTCAAAAGTTATCAAATCACATTCATTCCCAAAATTTAAAACTGTATCAAAATCTTTAAAATCACCACAATAAAACTTGTTTGTGATTTTTTTACATGGAGAATCTTCATTAGGGTCTAAAACATGAGTTTTGATATTCATCTTATTACATTCACTTAATAGCATTTTTCCTAATTGACCCCCACCAATGATACCTAAAGTTTTTTGAATTAAATTTGAATTCATCAACGCAAAAATACGTTAAATTATAATGAGTTATATAATTTAACTTTTAGATTCTAAAAGGTATATTTGTGTTAAATTTTCATTATGCTTAATGTTATAATTTTCGGTAAACCTGGATCTGGAAAAGGAACACAGGCTGCAATGATTAAAGATAAATATGGGCTTACACATATCTCGACTGGGGATGTTTTTCGAAAAAATACGTCTGAAGGAACTGAGTTAGGAAATATAGCAAAACAATATATGAGTAAGGGTGAATTGGTTCCTGACAAAATTACAATAGCAATGCTGGAATCTGAAATTCTAAGTTTTATGCCATGTAATGGTTTTATTCTAGATGGCTTTCCAAGAACTATTTTACAAGCAGAATCCCTTGATAATCTTCTTGTTAAATTAAATCTTAAAATTGATTTAGTTATTGCTTTGGATGTTCCAAATAAGAATTTAATTAATAGGCTACTAGAAAGAGGAAAAACAAGTGGAAGATCTGACGATCAAAGCAAGGAAAAGATTAATAAAAGATTAGAAGAATATGACAATAAAACCAAACCTTTAATCATATTTTATGAAAATCAAAAAAAGTTTTACTCAATTGATGGAGTAGGAAGTTTGACAGATGTCAATAATAGATTAGTTGATGTTATAGATTCGAAAGGTAATGACTGAGGATAATTTTGTTGATTACGTTAAAATTAATGTCAAGTCAGGAGATGGTGGAAAAGGTTCTACCCATCTTAGAAGAGAAAAATTTGTTGCAAAGGGAGGTCCAGACGGAGGAAATGGCGGCAGAGGAGGTCATATTATTTTTATCTCTGACAAAAACTTGTGGACACTTTATCATTTTAAATTTAAAAAACACTTCAAAGCTGAAAATGGGGGAGATGGTGGTAAATCGAGGAGCTCAGGATCAAATGGTATGGATCAAGTGATTAAAGTTCCTGTTGGAACTGTAGTTAAGGATAGTGAAACAAATGAAATTATTTTTGAATCTATCGATGATGGTGATAAAAAAATTGTAGTTCAAGGTGGCAAAGGTGGTCTTGGCAATTGGAACTTTAAATCATCTACTAATCAAACTCCAAAGTATGCTCAACCTGGAATAAAAGGAATTGAAAAAAAATTTATTGTTGAATTAAAAGTATTAGCAGATGTTGGCTTAGTAGGATTGCCAAATTCCGGAAAATCAACGCTTTTAAGTGTATTAACTGATGCTAAACCCAAGATTGCAGACTATGAATTCACTACCCTGAAACCAAACTTAGGCATTGTAAATCATAGGGACTTTAATACATTCGTGATATCTGATATTCCAGGAATTATTGAGGGAGCATCAGAAGGAAAGGGACTTGGTCATCATTTTTTAAGACATATTGAAAGAAACTCAATACTATGTGTTTTGATATCAGCTGAATCTAAAAATTTTTTTAAAACCTTTAAGATTCTTAATCAGGAACTTAACAATTACAATCCAGAGCTGAATGACAAGGAAAAGGTTTTAGTTATTTCAAAATGCGATATAGTTGAGCCTAAAAGTTTTAGTAAATTTAAAAAAGATGTTATGTCATCAATTAAAGATTTCAAAATTCATTTTATTTCATCTGTGTCAATGCAGGGAATTCAGGAACTTAAGGATATTTTATGGCAAAAATTAAATTAGTTTTTTTCTTGTTTTGTATCTTTTTAAATGCACAAAACAAGGGTATTGATATTCAACATGTTGATGAACTTCAAAAATTAGGTGATTCCTTATTTAAAGCATCAAATTATACTGAGGCAGCTAAGCTTTACAAGGAACTTGTACAAATTGATCCAAACAGTTTTGATTTTAATTTTAAATATGCATCAGCTTTTGGTTTAGAGGTAGAACAAATGCCTAGATTTAAGCAAGCTAAGAATGTTCGTGAAATGGTCAAATTATTTGAAAGAGCTTATGAATTAGACAACAAAAATTTAGCCTTAAATCGTGCATTACTAGAAATATATTTAAGAGTTCCTCGATTTTTTGGAGGTGGTGAAAAAAAAGCACTATCAATTATAAAAAATATTTATACTATCTCTAATGATGAAGGTAAAAAGGCACAGGAATTTTATAATAATTACTAATTAATTGAGCAATAAAGTACATTTTATCTCTATCGGTGGAAGTGTAATGCACAGCCTAGCTATATCTTTAGCCAATTCTGGTTATCAAGTAACTGGTAGTGATGATAAGATCTATGACCCGTCTTTAACAAGATTAAAGAAAAATAATATTTTACCAAATGACTTTGGTTGGTTTCCTGAAAAAATTTCAAATGATTTAGATTTTGTAATTCTTGGTATGCATGCTCAGAAAAATAATCCTGAGCTACTTAGAGCTAAAGAGTTAAATCTTAATATCGTTTCTTATCCAGAATTTATTTATAATTTTTCAAAAAATAAAACTAGAATTGTAATAGGAGGTAGTCATGGGAAAACCACAATTACATCAATGATCCTTCATGTTTTAAATGATAATAATTTTTTAATTGATTATGTTTTAGGTGCTCAACTTGAAGGTTTTGATAATGCAGTCTCACTTTCTACTGAAAATGAGTTTATTTTAATTGAAGGGGATGAATATTTGTCTTCCCCAGTTGATCCCACGCCGAAGTTTCACAAATATAAAGCAAATATTGCCCTTATATCTGGTATCTCATGGGATCATGTAAATGTATTTGATAATCCTGAATTTTACGCAAAACAGTTTGATTTGTTTATCGATTCTATTGTTGACGGGGGTGTTCTTATTTTTAACGAATTGGATTCATTATTATCTGATATTGTCAAAGATAACAATAGCTTCATAAGAAAAATTGAATATAACATTCCTGAGTATTCAGTTTCTAATAATAATGTTTTTATTAACACAAGTGAAGGTAATATTCCATTACAAGTGTTTGGTGAACATAACCTATCTAATATTGAAGCAGCAAAAAAAATATGTTCATTACTAGGTGTTTTAGATGATGATTTTTACAATTCCATCGCAACTTTCAAAGGTGCAAGTAAGAGGTTGGAAATTATTTATAGAGGTTTAAATAATCTTTTAATTCGAGATTTTGCTCATTCGCCAAGTAAATTAAAAGCTAGTGTAAATGCGGTTAGGGGAACTTTTTCAAATAAGTTTTTAATAGCTGTATTTGAACTTCATACATTTAGTAGTTTAGATCCAAAATTTATTCAACAATACTCAGGGTGTTTGGATAATTGTGATTTACCAATTATTTTTCTTGACAATAACAATAAAAAAATTTACAACTCAGAATCCATTAATGATGAAGTAATTTCATCTGCTTTTAACATTAAAAATTTAATTATAATAAAAAGTAATATTGATCTTTTTAATTATTTAACATCTTTGAAATATGATAATGCTTGTTTATTACTAATGAGTTCTGGTAATTTTGGTTTATTAGATCTTGATGATATAAAAAAATATATGAATAATGAATGTTAAAAATATTTTTTTTGATTTAGATCATACATTATGGGACTTTGAGAGAAATTCTGCTTGTACATTTAAACTACTGTTTAAAAATCATAACGTAAATGTTGATTTAGACCGTTTTTTAGATATTTATATACCAATAAATCTTCACTATTGGAAATTGTACAGAAATGAATCCATATCAAAGGAATATTTAAGATATAACAGGTTAAATGAGGCATTTAGTAAATTAAAAGTAAGTATTCCATCTAAATTAATAAATCAATTATCAGATGATTATATTGAAACGTTACCAAAATTTAATTACTTAATTGATGGTGCACTTGATTTATTAGAATATCTAAAACCAAAATACAAATTATATATTCTAACTAATGGTTTTAAAAATGTACAAGCAAATAAATTAAATAATGCAGGAATAAGTAGTTATTTTAATCAGGTTTTTGATTCTGAATCTGTTGGTGTAAAAAAACCTAACCCAATTATATTTAAATATGCATTAGACAACTCCAAATCTAAGGCTGATGATTCATTGATGATTGGTGATAGTTTTGAAGCCGATATAATGGGTGCACTTTCAATTGGAATGCATGCAATTCACTACGCTAATTTTGGTGAGAAACCACATGATAAATGTTTGATAATAAATAAATTAAAAACTCTAAAAAAAATACTTTAGCTTAATTGTCGTCTTAATTCAGAGAGAAAAATTCCTGTAGCAACTGAAGCATTTAGCGAAGAAATGTTACCTTTCATTTCTATACCAACAACTTCATTACAAAGACTTAAAACTGATTTACTAACTCCTTTACCCTCTGAACCAATTATTAAAGCTGTTTTTAAACTAAATTGATGTTTGTATAATGATAAAGATCCTTTATCACTAGTTCCAATTATATCTATTTCATTTTCTTTTAAAAGAAAAATAGCATCCTTAATATGATTTACTTTGCAAATTGGAACATTGAAAATAGCTCCTGAGGAGGATTTAATAGTTTCACCATTTATCGAGGAGCTTCCTGATTTTGAAATAATGATCATATTAACATCAAAACACTCGGCACTTCTAACAATCGCTCCAAAGTTTTTTGTATCTGTTATTCCATCCAGAATTAAAATTAAAAAAGATTTTTTAGTTTTTATTTTAGCTTCTAAGTCGTCTATACCTAATGTAGATATTGGGGATATTATTGCAACTATTCCCTGATGGTTATTTTTAGTTAATCGATTTAGTTTTTCAACGGGAACAAAAGAGATTTGAATATTTTTTTTGTGAATTTTTGATTTAATATTATCTAAATAGGAATTCTTTTTTTGAAGAAAGACTTTATCAATTTCAACATTATTTTCTATCGCCTCGTAAACAGCTCTTTTACCATAAATCAGGAACTCCTTCTCTGAATTCATTAATTATCATTAAAATATTTAACCAATTCAATCAGTTTATCTTCCTTTTTTAAGTCTAATTTATTTTTCTTCCTAAAAGTTTTTAATTTTTCTTCATCAAAAATATTTAGTTCTAAAAGTTTTTTATACTTAGTTGGAACTCTTAAATACTTACTATTTATTTGAAAAAAGTAAAACCCATCATCTTTCCATTCTGGATTATCTGTTTTTCCATAACCAGATGTAGGTGCACTTATCCCAGCTTCAATTGGTTTTTGAAGTTTTTTCCTAGGAAAATAGTGTAAACTTATATTTTCTAGCTCAATACATTCTCTAAGTATACCAATTTCTCCATATTCCGTACTATTAATAGCATGAAGTTTATATTGGTTACCATTAATCTCAATTTTAACTTTATCGTTTACCTCAATTGGAGTAATTTTTCCATTTTTTCCTTTGATTTGAAAATTTTGCGCAACAAGGTCAATTCTAATTTCTCCACTGTAAGTATTGCCATTTTCAAATTTAATTTGACCTTTATCAAAATCAGGATTTAGATAAGGTGTACCATCAATATCTAAATCATAGCTATTCATTTTATCAATTAAAAAAACATTACCACCTCTAAATAAATTTTGTTCAGTTAGTTCAGTAAAATTTTGGGCATTGATAATGTTTATAAAAAAGATAAAGAATATAATTTTTTTCATTTATTATGTGTTTGTGAATGCTAATTTAAAAAAAAAGCGCCCCATTGGGACGCTTTTTTAAAATTTAAGTGTTGACTAATTACTTAGTGTCCCACCATAATTTTGTATCCTGGTTGTCAGGTCCTTGTGCAGCAACAGCAGCATCGTAGCTTGCTTTGTTTTGCGTTGGAACTAAACCTCCATAACCATTTCTAACAGGAACTCCAGTACCGGTAATTGCAGCAGCAGGAGGTGAAAGGACTGGGAAGTCAAGTCTTCTCCATTCTGTCCAAGCCTCATATCCTTGTAAGAACATGTCTGTCCATTTTGCCATTGCAATTGTTTCCATAGGATTTGATCCAAGAGTTGCAGAAGCAGCAAATGAAGCTGCAGATGCAGAAGGAACGCCCCATCTTTCGCAAGATGCTTGAATACCTAACTTTAACCAAGTTAATGTATCTCCAACAGTTGTCCATCCTCTTTGGTTAGCTTCAGCCATTGCGAAACATACTTCAGAGTATGTAGCAATCCATCCACCTTGTTGAGTACCATCATAGATGATTCTACCATCAATTCCAGATAAAAGAGTCTCTAATACTCCAGGATTTTCAAGTCCGTATTCAAGACCAACGTACTCAGTTCCGTTAGAAATTGCAGTACCATCAGCCATATAAGGAAGTCTTGGGTCTCCTGTTGATTTTAAGTGATCAATAAATAATTTACTGACAACAAAATCGTATCTAGTTTGAAATCTATCTTGCCATGGATTATCAAAAGCATCACTAGTAAGGTAAGGGTAGTGTAAGTCACCACCTTGACCAATAACTCCACTGTTATAAGCAGAATTAAATACAGAAGCAGCAGTTGAAGCATCGACATCAGCCATTCTTAAAGCTATTCTCATTTTAATAGTGTTAGCCATTATTTTCCATCCGTTCATATTACCACCAAAAAGGATATCACCATTTAATCCACCGTTATCCATCATTCCCATAGCAGCATCAAGATTTGCTAGTAAAGAATTATAAATATCTTGAACTGAATCAAATTTTGGTGCAGTATTAGCAGAGCCTTGTAAAGCTTCTGAATAAGGAGCATAACCCCATCTATCAGTAATATTTAGATAATAATATGCCATCATAATATGAGCAGCAGCTTTTTGATTACCATTACTACCACCACCAGTTACTTCACCAGGAAATTTCTCATTTAAATCAAGAATTTCTTGTAAATCTTTGAGTGGACCAGTATAATAACCATTCCATGACCATTGTTCAGTATCGTATCTTGAATAAGATGTGTATGTAACATCTGATACAGTTTGAACATAATAGTTAGGAGTCACAGGACTAACAATGTTAGGCATCCATGTCATAGCATTTGTTAGTAATGCGTCCGTTTTTTTAGATGTTGGAGAGTTAGGGTTAACATTTTCATCTCCAAAATCTACAGTTTCACAAGAAACGAGGAATAAAGAGAAAACTACCGTTAAAACTCCAATTTTATTAATTAAATTTTTCATTTTATAAAAATTATATATTAAAATGTTAGACTTACGTTAAGACCTATCGTTCTTGATGGAGGTAACTGACCACCTTCAACGTTTCTATATCCAGTAGCAATTGAACCAGATCCTTCGATCTCACTCGGGTCAAGACCACCATGAGGAATATTAGAATACAATAACAATAAGTTGTTACCTACCAATGCAACATTAACGTTGTCAAATGGTGTGCCATCAAGCAAGTCTTTAGAGAAATTATACCCTAATCTTGCCGTTCTTAACTTAACATAAGAAGCATCATATAACCAGTTCTCGTGATTTCCGAAGAAATGCTGGTAGAAGTAGTAACTAGCTGATAAATATGTATCAACTGGTTCTCCACTAGCAGTTACACCTACTACGTTAACACCACCACCTGCAGATACAGGATCTCTTAAAGGATTACCTTTAGCATTAAGACCTATAGTATCTTCGTGGATACCTGAGTAATAAGTAAACATATTTGTTGTAGAGTAGAAAGTACCACCTTTTTGGAAATCAAATCCAAGACCTAAATCCCAATTTTTATAGCTTAATGAAGTAGTTAAACCACCAGTAAAGTCAGGTAATAAATTACCAAGAATTTGCTGACTTTCATAAGTAGCTCTACCAGTAGAAGTTAAAATTTGAGTACCGTTGGCATCTCTAGCTTTTTTTCTACCTACCCACATACCCCATTCTTCACCAACTCTCTCTTGTAATTGTAAGCTATACCATGAAGCCCAGCTATCAAGTACTCTAACATCAATTCCATCAGCTAACTTATCAGTATACTTATTTAAAGTAGCAAAATTGAATGAAAGATCCCAGTTGAAATCAGCTGTTGAAACAGGGTTTAGGTTTAATGTAACCTCCCAACCTTCAGCAGATGATTCACCTGAATTAATAGCTAACCCAGTATAACCAGTAGAACCAGTTACAGGAATTGAAATTGGTTGATCTTTGTCTTTTCTATCAAAGTATGTAACGTCAATGCCAATTTTATTATCAAGGAAACTAAATTCAGCACCAACTTCGAACTCACTTCTAGTACCACCTAATAGGTTAGGGTTTGATTGTGTGTTTGGTACAGCAAATCTTGGGAAAGATCCATATGCAGTACCTACACTGTAAACCTGAGTAGTAGCATAAGTGCCTGGGAATACAGGAGCCTCAGAATAACCAGCTCTTAATTTGGCAAAAGTTATATCTTGACTGTTTATTAATTCACTAAGAATTAAACTACCTGAAAGACCCCAAGTCTCAATTCTGTTATCATCAGGGTTTGCAGTTGAACCCCAGTCAAATCTGTATGAACCATCTAAATAAGCTATACTGTTGTATCCAACAGAAACACTAGCATATGTAGATAATACTTTTGATTTTGACAAACTAGAAGAGTAATTTGGTCTATCAACCGAAGTAGCAATACTGTAAAAATCAGGAATTGATAACCCACCTACAGTAGAGGCTGAAATTGATTGATTTCTGTTTTGAGTAGCCTGATAACCAACAATAGCAGAAACATCGAAATCATCGAATCTTTCATCGTATTGTAGAGTTGCAGCTAACTCATTTTGAACATATCTGGATGTTGACTCATTGAATGAAGCTTGATCTATACCGCCCCAACCAGTTCTTCCGTTAGACTCATACGAATTAAATCTTCTTCTTGCTTCTACAGTTGCAGAAATGTTATCATTTATTTCATAGTTAAGTCCAAAGTTTCCAAATAATGTATTTTTTCTTTGGTTATTTTGATCAACATAAAAATCAAATTGAGGTGCATCCCAATACTTAGGAGTGGCATTTCTCGCAGAAATTCTATTCCAAGTATAGTATTTACCTTCAAATGCATAATTATTTGCTAATCTATCCATATCCAATTGACGTTGCCACCATTGGCTAAAGTTTGCACCTAAACCACCATAACCATTTGTAGGGAAGTTCAATGTTTTTCTGTACTGATAGTTTAATGAAGTAAATGCAGTTAATTTATCTGCAATCTTAACATCTCCAGTAACGTTAACATCAATTTGGTTCCTATCTGTGTTAGGGAACGGTAACTGTTCGTCGATTAATCTCATAGATCCTCTAACAGTAGCAGTATCAGAACCACTATTGAATGCAAGAGTAGTACTGTTTTCAATACCATTGTTAAAGAAGTCTTTTACGTTGTCAGGATTTGGATTCCATGCTCTTAAAGTACCAAATTCTGGGTGGTTAGGTATCCAACTGTCCCAGTGTCTAACCATAGTTCCATCCATTGGAGGTCCCCATGATTCATCAGCACCATAATAAGGAATTTTATGTCCATTAAACGCAGCCCAAGATGCAGGATCTGTTGCAGGGTTGTAAGTGAAAGTATCCCAATCTTGATAATATCCACCACCATACTCGTTTTGATACTTAGGAAGCATTGAAACTGAGCTTATAGATGTTGAATGATTAACAGTGAAGTTGTTTTCACCTGCCTTAGCTTTCTTAGAAGTTATGACGATTACACCACTTTTAGCGTCAGCACCATATAGTGCAGTTGCAGCAGCACCTTTAAGTACTGAAATATTAGCGACGTTATCGACGTTAATGTCAGACATAGCGTAAACTTTTACACCATCTACAACATATAAAACGTCTGATTCACCTCTTAATCTTAAGAAACCATTGTCAAAAGTTGAACTTGATCCGCCAATCATTTGAACACCGGCAACCTTTCCTGTCAATGCGACATTAAGGTCAACTTGCTTACTTTCAGCAATCACATCACCAGAGACAGTCTGCTGGGCGAAACCAAGAGACTTTTTATCCCTAGAAATACCAAGAGCGGTTACTACAACCTCCTCTAACGCACTAGATGGTGATAAGCTAAAATTTAAAGTTGATGATGCTCCAACAGTAGCAGATGCAGATGCATACCCTACAAAGCTAACAACAAGAACATCGCCTTCAGAGGCAGAGATGGAATAATTACCATCAAAGTCAGTTGTCACACCTGTAGTAGTACCCTCAACGACAACAGTTGCACCCGGAAGGGGAACAGCATTATCATCAGTAACTGTACCAGAAACTGTTTTTTGAGCAAAGCTTAATTGAAATGCCATTAATAATGACATAAACATTGCTTTAAAAAATAGTTTTTTCATAATATTTATT
>Ga0208624_1000019_pt1 | contig 102558 bp, 95 predicted proteins | sample Knorr_S23_td_DCM_FD_185607 | JGI IMG/M metagenome (GOLD analysis project Ga0208624, IMG submission 185607) | Marine microbial communities from Southern Atlantic Ocean transect - Knorr_S23_td_DCM_ad_71m_LV_A (SPAdes) (version 2) | ecosystem: Environmental > Aquatic > Marine > Oceanic | place... | reverse complement strand
TCAGACAGTGTAAAGAGCGCTTCGTCGGCGCCACCCGTAATAGAGAATGAAAGCGTATCGTTGTCTGAGTCTGTCGCCGTCAAGGTGGCGATCGCGGTATCGCCTTCTTGCAGGCTTAAGACACCAAGATCACTCAAACTAGGGGCAGTATTTGAGGGAACCGGATTAGCCGGCGGCGGCGCAGCGCCTGCGTCGGAAGCATCCCCACCACCACCGCCACCACCACAAGCAGTAACGAGTACACAGATACACGAGACCACAATGAATCTTGGCAGTCGCACCATGATGCTTCCTTCTAGCGTCTGAGCAACCGTCATTGTGGAACCCAGAGTTATCCCATGAACAACATTTGTTATTTCATGATGCAGCAGTGACTGTCAAGTTTCCCGAAGAAAAGATCAGACTTGGTTACTTCATCAGGGAGTTCCAACAGTCTATTTGCTAGAGCAATATATAGTGAGCGAAAGCTCTATCATCAGTACTCACCCAATGTAATAGATTCGAATGGTTTTAGGGTTGTAAAACTTCGCGTGGCTTATTGGCGCGCCCGGAGAGATTCGAACTCCCGACCCCCAAGTTCGTAGCCTGGTGCTCTATCCAGCTGAGCTACGGGCGCAAGGACGGCGTAATATAAGGAGCGTGGGGGGGGGCGGTCAAGGCTGGCAAGGGTCAGATCATCCTTCAGACTTAGGTTCAGCCTCATTGTCGGGTTCTGGCGCTTCGCCGGAATGGACGCGCTGGTGGCACGCTTCCCGATGGACAGCCACTTCCTTCGGCGCACTGACGCCGATACGCACCTGATTGCCTTTTACACCTAGTACGGTTACCGAAACATCATCGCCGATCACGAGCGTCTCGCAAGCGCGCCTAGTCAAAATCAGCGTGTGCCCATCCTATCAGAATCCATTTTTTCTCGTTCGTTCGATCTATCGATTAACTATCGAGGATCCTGCTGCGCCCCGTCCTCACTCAACTCGAAAGCTAAATGCAGTGCACGAACAGCGAGTTCAAGGTACTTTTCGTCAACTACTACGGAGATTTTGATCTCTGAAGTGGATATCATTTGAATGTTAATCGACTCATCAGATAAAACCTTGAACATCTTGCTGGCAACACCGGCATGAGAACGCATTCCTACGCCCACTAACGAAATCTTGGCTATCTTCGCGTCGCCTTGAACCTCGCCAGCTTCTATACAATCCAGCACCTCCTGCAATATTTCCATGGCACGGTCGTAGTCGTCTCGCTGTACAGTAAAAGTAAAATCAGTGGTCTGGTCAGCCGATATATTCTGTACAATCATATCCACCTCGATGTTGGCATCGCTGACGGGGCCCAGAATGCTGTAGGCAATCCCAGGCACATCTTTGACACCTGTAACCGTAAGCTTGGCTTCGTCTCGCGTAAACGCAATACCCGAGATGGTTGCTTGTTCCATTGAATCTTCCTCTTTACTGATCAGCGTACCGGGTACGTTATCAAATGATGACAATACACGGAGTGGCATCTGGAACTTACTTGCGAGCTCCACGGACCGCGTGTGCAGGACGCGAGATCCCTGGCTGGCCAGTTCCAGCATTTCCTCAAACGTCAGATGGTCGAGACAGCGCGCATCCTCACAGACTCTTGGGTCTGTCGTATAGACACCGTTTACGTCTGTATAAATCTGGCATTCCACAGCACCAACAGCACACGCGAGTGCCACGGCAGTCGTATCAGAACCTCCACGACCCAGTGTCGTAATATTGTGATCAGCGTCTACGCCCTGGTAACCCGCGACGACCGCAATAACACCATCGTCCAGGTCAGATCTGAGCCTCTCCGTCTCAATATCGATTAATCTCGCGCGCGTGTGCGCGTTGTCGGTTAGCATACGAACTTGACCGCCGGTATAAGAGCGCGCCTTGTGTCCCATATTGATCAGCGTCATTGAGAGCAGCGCCACACTCACCTGCTCACCCGTTGTCATCAGCACATCAACTTCTCTAAATGTCTGGTCATTGATGCCCACCTCACGTGCCAGTGCATCAAGACGATCGGTTTCCTTGCCCATCGCGGACACCACCACAATGACGCCAAGGCCTGATTGTTTCGTCGCGATCACACGACGAGCGACATTTTCGATATGTGACGTGGTGGCAACCGAAGTTCCACCATACTTTTGTACGATGACAGACATAGTACTCAACGTATATTCGCGACGCCGTAAGACCGCCTCAAAAAGTGGCGTATTTAAGCGCCTCCGAGGTGTTCCTGCAAATAATCCCGAACGGACGCGAGCGCACCCGGCAGAGCACCAACATCACTGCCCCCGGCCTGGGCAAAATCAGGTCTACCACCCCCTTTCCCGCCAACCTGGGCTGCCACATGATTCACGAGATCGCCTGCCTTAACCTTGTCCGTCAGGTCTTTTGTGACGCCTGCCACCAAGGATATCTTCCCACCGGTAACCGTCGCTAGGCAGACAATGCCACTACCCGACTTGTCCTTCAGATTGTCGCATACCTGCCGCAGTGATTTCGGGTCAATATCCTCAAGTTGCTGAATCGATACCTTTACGCCGGCGATTTCAGCCACTGACTCTCCCGTGGATTGCCCAGCAGAACTGGCCAATCGGGCATTCAGTCGGTCCACTTCTTTCTCAAGCTGACGATGTTGCTCCAATAATTGTTTCAACTTATCGTTTAGCCCCCTGGCATCAGCGCGCAACAAATCTTCGGCATTGCTGATTGCATCATCGAGGGCTTCAACATCCAGAATCGCACCAGCGCCGGTAACGGCTTCTATTCGCCGAACTCCTGAGGCAATCCCCTGCTCCGAGAGCAATCGAAAATAGCCGAGGTCACCCGTTCTGTTTGCATGAGTGCCCCCACACAGTTCGACGGAATAACCATCACCCATGGTGAGCACTCTCACTTCATCCGCATACTTCTCATCAAAGAGGGCCATGGCACCAATTCGGCGCGCATCCTCCAGGGACATCAACTGCGTTTCAATCGCCGAGTTGGCCCGGATTTCATCATTTACACGTCGTGCAATCTGACGTTGCTGCTCAGGTGTCACCGCTTCAAAATGTGAAAAATCAAACCGGAGTCGATCACCCGTCACGAGTGAGCCCCGCTGATTCACGTGCGTCCCGAGCACTTCCCGCAACGCAGCATGCAACAGATGCGTCGCAGAATGGTTGAGGCGAATCGCGCTGCGTTGATCCGGCTGGACATCAGCTATCAGTTCATCACCTACAGCAATAGAACCTTCCTGCAGGACACCTTTGTGCAGATGGGCGTCCCCTGCTTTCACAGTGTCGAGAACGTCGAATGTCTGACCGTTACTATAGAGTCGACCCATGTCGCCAATCTGACCACCGCTTTCCGCATAAAAGGGCGTCTCATCGAGAATCACGATGGCCTCATCACCCTCATTGATTTTCTCTACCGTGGACTCGCCAGCAATCAGTGATACCACACGTCCGGTACCGGTGAGACCTTCGTAGCCACTGAACGTTGTATCCGCCGATATTTCCATAGCATCTACATCTGTCTCAAAACGGCTCGCGGCACGCGCACGTTCCCGTTGTTTGGCCATTTCAATTTCGAAGCCTTCCATGTCGAGCGTGAGTTCATGTTCACGAGCAATGTCGGCGCTCAGATCAGGTGGAAAACCGTAAGTGTCATACAGTTTGAAGACGATCTCTCCCGGAATCTCGGTACCCCTAAGTTCGGCAATATGTTCAACCAACAACCTCATCCCCTGGTCCAGGGTCTGATCAAACTGTTCTTCTTCCTTCAACAGGACCTTTTCTATCTGGTCTCGCATCTTACGGAGGACAGGATAGGCCTCACCCATCTGTTCATTCAGGCTTCCCACCATGCGATGAAAAAATGGCGCCCGCGAATCGAGTTTGTGTCCGTGTCGAAGCGCACGACGAATGATTCTCCGAAGGACATAACCACGTCCCTCGTTCGATGGCAGCACGCCATCAGCTATCAGGAATGCACAGGAACGAATGTGATCCGCTATGACTCGGAGCGATTCATTGTTTGGATCTTTGATATTGAGCAACTGGCCTACTGACGAAATCAAAGACTGTAAGATGTCGGTATCGTAATTGTTGTGTACACCTTGCAGAACCGCGGCGAGACGCTCCAACCCCATACCTGTATCCACGCCAGGCTTTTCGAGCGGTGTCAGTGTGCCGTCCTCTGACCGATCATACTGGGGGAATACGAGATTCCAGATTTCCACATATCGATCAAGATCGTCATCCGCACTTCCAGGGGCCCCCCCAGGAATATCCTCGCCATGATCGTAGAAGATCTCCGAACAAGGACCACAAGGACCAGTGTCTCCCATGGCCCAGAAGTTATCTTCGTCCCCCAATCTCGACACCCTTGATTGATCAAAACCGATCTTGTCGACCCAGATCCGTTCCGCTTCATCATCACTGTCATGAACCGTTACCCACAATCGCTCGGCAGGAATCTCAAGTACCTCCGTCAGAAACTCCCACGCATAGGCAATTGCATCTTCCTTAAAGTAATCCCCAAAACTGAAATTTCCTAGCATCTCAAAAAAGGTGTGGTGTCTCGCTGTATACCCGACGTTATCCAGGTCGTTGTGCTTGCCACCGGCGCGCACGCAACGCTGACAACTCGCTGCCCTTGAATATCCAAGGTTTTCACGCAGCGCCAGTGCATCCTTGAACTGCACCATACCAGCATTGGTAAACAACAAAGTTGGATCATTGGCTGGGACCAGGGATGAGCTATCGACTGCCCGGTGCTGTTTGCTTTCGAAGAATTCCAGAAATGCCTGGCGTATTTCTTCGCTATTCATCGATTTCATGGGTTTAACCTGTCTACAACAGACGTCGACCAATTTTCAGGCCATTCAGAAGGAGATTCGGAGACATACCAAGACCTCTCATCGAAGGGACAACGATACCGAAAACCAAAATCAGACGCGAACGGCTTAACCAGGAATCTTCGAATCACCGAACAGAACGAGCAAGCTTGGACTGATAATGAATGAAGGGCGAATCAACGGCTCCGCATGGCTTCTGAGATTTGCTCACCCGTAAAACCACGTTGCGTGAGGAAACGATAGCGTCGGGCTTGCTCTTTCCTACTCGCCCTTTGCTGGTTTATTTCTATTTGTCTGCGTTCATTCCCAGAAACCAGATTCTCTTCTTTCTCGATACCATCCACGTCATCAACTATATTATCAACCCTCGAACCCACCTCCTGCCCGCCAAATCGTCGATTTAAAACGTCTGCGGCCGCTTCGATCCAATCGATTTCTTCTGCAGCCATAGTCAACTCCACAGCATCTGCATCAAAGCCACGGTGTCTGGCATCAAAGCGAATCTTAACGGGACCCTGCCCTCGTCGGATCCGTTCCCGTACAAATGAAGACAGTGCCCGTTGCTCGCTCAGGAGACCATCGTCTACCAACCGATCAAGGACACTATCAACATCTGAAGGTTCAACTTCACTGAAACGGCGCCAGAGCTTCTGACGTAACTCCGCTCGTCCGTGTTCACGCCGCGCTAACAGATCCATCGCGGCGCGGCGAAGCTGGGTCAGCTTGTTCAAATACCAGTGATAGGCGTCACATTGTCCTCTGCCGCAGCATCGGGATCACTTTCGCCCAGCAATTCAGCTCTGATCTTGCTCTCCAACTCATCCCGAATCTCAGGGTGATCATCCAGAAAGTCAGACGCGTTTTTCTTGCCCTGTCCGATTCGATCAGTCTGGTAGCTGTACCAGGCCCCTGCTTTCTCAACCAGACCCTGTTGAACACCCAGATCAATGATCTCACCTGTGCGATTGATTCCACGACCGTACATAATCTGGAACTCGGTCTGCTTGAACGGCGGAGCTACCTTGTTCTTAATGACCTTGACCCGTGTCTCATTCCCAATAACTTCGTCGCCATCTTTGATCGCCCCAATGCGACGGATATCGAGACGAACCGATGAATAGAACTTCAGCGCGTTGCCGCCTGTTGTGGTTTCAGGTGAACCAAACATCACGCCTATCTTCATTCGAATCTGGTTAATAAACACTACCAGCGTGTTGGAGTTCTTGATGTTACCCGCCATCTTTCGAAGCGCCTGGCTCATGAGCCGTGCCTGGAGCCCAACATGCGTGTCGCCCATTTCACCTTCGATCTCAGCCTTGGGGGTTAACGCAGCGACTGAATCGATGATCACGACATCGACTGCTCCGGAACGTACGATCATGTCGCAGATTTCCAGTGCCTGTTCGCCGGTGTCAGGCTGGGAGACCAGCAAATCGTCGATGTTGACACCGAGGTTCTGTGCATAAAGGGGATCCAGGGCGTGTTCAGCATCGATGAACGCGCAGGTTCCGCCGCTCTTCTGGCACTCGGCAATTACCTGAAGGGTCAGTGTTGTTTTACCCGAGGATTCAGGGCCATAGATTTCGACGATGCGTCCCTGGGGCAATCCCCCAATACCAAGGGCGACATCCAGCCCGAGCGAACCAGTCGAGATCGAAGGAATTCGCTCCTGGGGTGTATCGCCCAGACGCATCATTGCCCCTTTACCAAACTGTCTCTCAATCTGAGACAGGGCAGCAGTCAGTGCTTTATCCTTGTTCGGATCTCGTGTGTTTTCCAAATCAGACATGTTCAATGCCCTCCTGTTGCTTGTTTAAAGTGTTATTCGAAAACCGCGTTATATAGGAAGTGTGTTCGAAGAAAATCTGCCAGAAAAAGTGGCTTACAGGGACCTGAACAGCTCTGATACGACATCCGAGAAGAAGGAACCTCAGAAGGTGACCAGTGAAAATATCACTGTTTACAACAGTCGGAATTGATGTGGCGAGTACCCCGGTATGCATACTGTACATTTAAACAGTACGTTCTCTAAATTTCAAAGCATATTTTCATTCTGATGAGCTTCTGCGAAGACGCTTCATCAGACGACCACCATCTGTAACCTCATGTTCGCCTTCCATCAACTTAAGTAGAATAGGCGTCTCGATTGTTTATCGCGCCGTTAATGCCTAAGACCCACACGCCAATGATGCAACAATACCTCAGCATCAAGGCAGAGCACCCAGACGTGCTCTTGTTCTACCGTATGGGCGACTTCTACGAACTCTTCTACGATGATGCGAGTCACGCGGCCAGATTGCTCGACATTACGCTGACCAGGCGTGGCAGTTCGGCGGGTCAACCCATACCCATGTGCGGTGTGCCCTATCACTCCGTTGACACCTATCTCGCAAGGCTAGTGCGCCAGGGCGAATCGGTCGCCATCTGCGAACAAATTGGCGATCCCGCGGATTCGAAAGGACCGGTCGACCGTCAGGTTGTTCGCATCGTGACACCCGGTACCCTGACCGACGAGGCGCTTCTGAGTGAAACCACAGATACCCTGATTGCTTCGATTCATTCTGACTCAGAGAAAAACTCATTCGGCGTCGCCACACTCGACCTCGCGGCAGGACGCTTTGAGGTCGTCGAAACGAACAACGCCGAAGATCTACACACAGAGTTGATCCGAATAGCGCCAGCCGAACTCATCCTTTCAGATGGCACCAACTATCCTACGTATATCACGGACCGGCCCGGCATCCGCCGCCTCCCACCATGGGAGTTCGACCTGAGTCAGGCCTCGTCACGCCTGACGAAACAGTTTGGAACTAGGGATCTGACGGGCTTCGATGTCGATGGAGCACCACTGATCATTCAGGCCGCAGGTGCGCTCATGGGCTATGTAGCTGAAACCCAACGCACCGCGCTACCGCACATTCGAGGTCTTACAAGGCTTCACCGGGATGATGCCGTGATCATCGATCCGGCGTCTCGCAGAAACCTTGAGATCGATATGAATATCGCCGGTGGCGATACCGGGACACTGTTCTCGGTCTTCAACCAGACACAAACCCCAATGGGTAGCCGATTGCTAAGGCGCTGGCTCAACCGCCCGATCCGCGACAGAGCGGCATTGAACGCCCGACTTGATGCCGTCAGTGGACTTGTCGAGACCTACCGCTATGAGGACTTTCAGAGGACATTGCAGGATGTCGGCGATGTCGAGCGCATTCTGTCGCGTGTGTCTCTGCGATCGGCCAGACCACGAGATCTGGCGAGACTGCGGGATACGCTTAATATCCTACCGACACTACATGCGATGTTGTCGGCAGAGACCGCCGATCTCCTGGAAGACATCGCGACTGATTGTGCCCCATATCCAGAACTCGCCTCTAAACTGTCGAGCGCCATCATTGAAAACCCTCCGGCGGTCATCCGTGATGGTGGCGTGATCGCCGAAGGTTACGATGACGAATTGGACGAACTTCGCGGAATCAACGAAAACGCGCAGGCCTATCTCTCTGAACTAGAAGAAACGGAGCGTAAGACCAGCGGGCTGAGCACATTAAAGGTTGGCTACAATAAGGTGCACGGCTTCTTTATCGAGATCAGCAAGAGCCAGGCACAAGATGCTCCCGTGCACTACGTTCGCAGGCAAACACTCAAAAACGCTGAGCGTTTCATCACTCCGGAACTAAAGACTTTCGAAGACAAGGCACTCAGTGCTCGCGGCCGATCGCTCGCGAGGGAAAAGCATTTGTACGAGGACCTGCTGACCTTATTGATCAGCGATCTGGCCAGACTATCGGCAACAGCAACCGCCCTCGCAACTCTCGATATCATTTCAAATTTCGCCGAACGATCAGTGACACTCAACCTCAATCGACCCATGCTCACAGACGATCCAGAAATTCATATCGAAGCGGGTCGTCACCCGGTGGTCGAAGATAACCTGGAGAGCCCGTTTGTGGCTAATGACACCCGGCTGGACACTGAACAGCGACTGATGATCATCACCGGACCCAATATGGGTGGTAAATCCACCTATATGCGTCAAACCGCCCTCATTACCCTGCTCGCACATACCGGTTCTTATGTCCCCGCTAGCAGCGCCACGATTGGCGCAATAGATCGAATCTTCACGCGTATCGGTTCCAGCGACGACCTCGCCAGTGGACGTTCCACCTTTATGGTGGAGATGACAGAAACCGCTATGATCCTCAACAACGCGACGCGCAACAGTCTGGTACTCCTTGACGAAATCGGGCGCGGGACATCGACATTTGATGGCCTCTCGCTAGCCTGGGCCTGTGCGACTGACATGGCTGAACGTATCGCCGCAATGACATTGTTCGCGACACACTATTTCGAACTGACCACACTTGCAGAAACCCTACCCGCCACGGTCAACTTACACATGACTGCTCGGGAACATGGCGATGACATCATTTTCATGTATGCCACTGCGCCTGGGCCCGCCAATCAGAGCTACGGACTGCAGGTGGCTCGCCTGGCGGGTGTTCCACACAACGTCATCGTCGAAGCGCGGCGGAAACTGAATGAACTCGAATCACTGGCCAGCCAAAATCCCATGCAGGCTGACCTGTTTACTGGAGCAGACGAGGCGCCACCGACGGCCACCTCGCAAGAGTACCTAGATGTGATCGAGACCCTTCGTGATCTAGATCCGAACAACCTGACCCCGCAGCAAGCGCTGAATAAACTCTTCGAAGTACTCAAATTTCTTTAGGTTCGGCCGCGGATTCAGTCGGCCATATCAGCCAGCTTGGAAATTCATAAGCTCGTGCCATCCCCTTGCTGGTTGTCCATCATAAAACAAGCTAAACTGCGCTCCGAGTACCAGTTGGGTAAGGACCTTCGGATGACATTTGTAGTTAGTGATGCCTGCATCAAATGCAAACACACCGACTGTGTAGAAGTCTGTCCAGTCGACTGTTTCTATGAAGGACCGAACTTCCTGGTCATCAATCCGGACGAGTGTATTGACTGTGCATTGTGCGAACCGGAGTGTCCTGTCGACGCCATTTTTTCCGAGGATGAATTGCCTGAGAATGAACAGCAATTCCTGGAACTGAACGCCGAACTCGCTGAAACCTGGCCAAACATTACCGAAAAGCAGGATGCACTGCCCGATGCTGAAGAGTGGGCAGACGTGAAAGGGAAGCTCGAACATCTGGAACGTTAATAGCGGAGGGGAGGATAAAACCTTTCAAGCGCGCTCACTCTAGCGTTAAGAACTCAAGCATGGCTCCCCGGGCATAAAGATGGCACTACTGAGGATGCATTAATTAGATGCAATTGCGTCTGTCATATTACTTTTAGTCGCGTATTTGATGGACGCTATAGTTCCGGATAGGTAAACGATGTTACCGGCCCCAATCAGAATCTAGCCCTATCTCGCCCGTGTGAAAGAACAAACTAAGGCTTCACGTTTTTCATTGGCAGATACCGTAGCGGATCCTCCGGTATCCCTTTCCGTCTAATCTCAAAGTGGAGGACATTGGTATCACTCCCGCTTTGACGGCCGATGCGCGCAAGCACCTGCCCTCCCTCTACCAAATCGCCTTCTTTGACTAGAATCGACTCATTGTGGCCGTAGGCAGATAGAAACAGGTCGTTGTGTTTCACAATGACAAGTTTCCCGTAGCCGCGCAAACTTCCCCCGGCGTATACCACTACGCCACCTGCAGCTGAACGCACGCGCTCACCCTGTTTACCTGCGATGTCGATCCCTTTGTTGAGAGTGTCTTTTGGTGAAAACGACCTGACGACCTTCCCGGGATGCGGCCATTGCCAAGTCAGTGCGGATGCTGTCACTGGAGTGCGCGGTGATTCACTACCGTTATCCATTCCTTCGGGTTTCTTGCGATCCGATTTCTCGCTGTCTGAATGCGTGACTGCAACAGGGCCGGAATCTTTTTCAGGCACCGCCCTACCCACCAGTTTGAGAGTCTGCCCAGGAAAAATGACAAAAGGCGACGGAATGTTATTGCGACGCGCTAGGTCTCGATAATCAATGCCATGAAGGGCTGCAATCGCGTACAGCGTATCCCCTTCCTTAACCATGTACGGAGGTGCCCGTCCGGCACCTACCACCGGCACCATGGAAGGATTCTGACAGCCTTGCAGTACCAACACTGCTAGCAGGATCGGTCCCAATATTCTGAAGTGCCTGAGCGGGACCATTGCCGCACAATCAGGTTGAGGATTTGGTGGCACCGTCCGACTGACCACCAAATCGCTGCAGCAAGACGACCAAAGCAACTCCGGAAGCCACCAAGGTCATCGCGAGTAGCAGCTGCGAATCAAGACCCGTCGCCAATTCGTACTCCGCAGGCAATACTGACTCCTGTATCAGCGGCATCTGTGATCCGTCCGAACGAATACGATACGTAACAGTCACTTTCCACGGCCAAAGTTTGCCCAAAGAGCCCAGCATAAAACCGGTTAGTACCATCAGCGTCTCGTCCCTGAACCGATTGAAAAGCCAAGAAAGAAATTGTGAAAACGCCATCAGTCCCAAAGCGCACCCCGTCGCCAATACCGCCATCACCACCAAGTCAAGATGACGAATCGCATCAATCACATAGGAATAGAGACCCAGAATAAGAAGGATAAAACTCCCGGACAGACCAGGAAGAATCCAGGCACACACCGCGATGGCACCCCCCAAAAATACATAGGGTAGCGTATCCGGCAGATCGACCTGAGCGAACGACGTCAGGTAGGCCCCTGCCAGCGACGCGAGCACCAGGGGCGCTAACAATTCCATTCGAAAGCGTTCGATCCGTCTGGATATCACCCATACAGACGCGACCACTAGCCCAAGAAAGAAGCTCCAGAGTGCAACAGGCTCATAGGTCATCAGATGACCTATCAAACTGGCAAAAAGGACAATCGACAAGCCCATTCCCCCGAAGAGCAATAACAGAAAGATCCCATCGACCTGTTGCCACGTCGCGACCAGACCATTACGACGAAGGTCCGCCAGCAACATCGGGGTCAACTGTCTGATTGCATTGATCAGTCGTTCATAGATCCCGCCAATGAAGGCGACGGTGCCGCCACTTACACCCGGCACCACTTCGGCCGCACCCATACATGCACCAATCAGTGCGATCCGGATCTTCGCTATCATTCTGATCCTCCGAGTAACGGGACAAACTTGGCAGGCTCGATCGTTTCCACCGACATGTCACCTTGAATCCTGGTTACACGAGTCAGGTATTGTTCACCATCGGTATCAAGCGGCAGGATCATACACCCGCCCTCTGACAACTGTGCGAACAATGCAGGGGGGACCTGGTGAGGTGATGCAGTGATCAACATGCCATCAAACGGTCCGCGTTCTGCCCAACCATTCGCACCATCATCGTATCGTTGGATCACATTCATCGCGCCAATGTCTGACAGTGTCCGCCTGGCCTTTTCAGCGAGCCCACTAATTCGTTCGATCGTGAAGACCTGATCCACAAGCGCAGAGAGTACCGCAGCCTGGTAGCCGCACCCAGTTCCGATTTCCAGAACCCTTGACGGCCTCCATCCTTCCAAGAGCAGCTCTGTCATTCGCGCGACCGTATAGGGTTGTGAAATCGTCTGATTGAATCCGATAGGAAGCGCGCTGTCTTCGTAGGCACGGTGCGACAGCGCTTCATCCACAAAAAGATGTCGTGGTACTGCCTGCATGACCTCCAATACGGTTTCGTTAGAGATTCCCTGCTGTCGTAGACGGGCAATCAACCGCGCTCTCGTCCGGGCAGAGGTCATACCCACACCTTGCATATCGATTCGGCTGTTCATGACAACGCCGCCACACGACAATTAAATAGCTCTCTCAGCAATGACGTGGCATAGGTACCTCGAGGAAGCTCAAAATACAGCATGACCGAATCTTGCCTTATCTCCCAGTCCAAGCGATTTGGAACGATCTTGATCGGACGACGCATCGCCTTGACACCCAACCTTTTCAATCCTTCAAACCAGTCGGGAATCAACCCGAACTGGTGCTCGCAAGGATTGTCATGATAGCGATAACTACCTGGCAGCCAGGCTTGATCATGCTCACCAATATCGTGCCAACACCGATCGACTTGATCAGACACCGCACGATTGAACATCAGTGCTCGCGCCGCAGAAATCGCAAGCCCTCGTTCCTCCCGCCGCATCGATGCACCTGAATCAGCAGCTTTGTCTGCTTCTAGAGTAGCCTGCAGCAATAGGTCAGCACGTTTGAGATTACCGAGAGACAAGCCGAACCGCTGCTCGCCAAAATAGTTTGGGAAACCTTCTTCGCGAAGCCGGCTGCACCGGTCATCACAATCCCGAAGTGCGGTCGACGGGACGTCCCGCACACAAATTTCAAAACGATTTCCAAAATGCCTTCCTCGCTTTAGTTTCTGTGAATGTCGAAGGCTACCAAGGATGGTTGTCCCCTCAATCTGCAGTACCGACCAATCAGGGTCTTCTCGACCCGGCAACCAGCAACTGAACCATTGCCGTGTTGTAGCATGCCGGTCCTTTCTTCCGGCATAACCGACATCACGCGTTCGTATACCACAGTGCCTCGCAAGTTGATTGGCCAGCCAGCCTGTATTGAGCCCTCGCTTTTCGATTTCAAGGAATAAATGCTCGCCATAGCCAGACGGCTCAAACCCTAGAATCTCACTGACCAAAAAGTCATCGTGGTGCTGCCGAATAGTCCCATAGGCGGTGGGACGCCCTTGCGCATGTGCCCACGCCGCTTCTGACTGAGTATTCACATCAGCAAAGTCGAGGTCGATCGACTCGTTTTGTTCATCGATAATTACTTGTGGTTGGCTACTCATCAACGATCAAAAAAAAGGTCTCTCCGTCACGTATAAGCCCGAATTCACTGCGCGCCAGCTCTTCGACGGCATCAAGCCCATTCTTCAGGTCTTTGATTTCAGCAACCAGAACACGATTGCGCTGCCGACGAGACTCATTCGTTTCGATTTTCAAAGCCACGCGCTGTGACAAGGAGTCGACATGGGCCAGTGAGCCTTCACCGCCCCACAGCCTGACCTGCAGCCACACAGTCGCACAGATCAACACTGCACAGCCTATTACCTGCCAGCGTTTCATCCGCGGTCAAATTCCGCAATACCGCGATAAACCGCATCAATCCTTTCTTCGATGCGCAGCAAACGGTTGTATTTGGCGACTCGGTCAGACCGGCAGAGCGATCCTGTTTTGATCTGCCCTGCGGCCGTGGCCACCGCTAGATCAGCAATAGTTGTATCCTCGGTCTCGCCAGAACGATGGGAAATGACAACACCATACCCAGCTGACTTCGCCATGCGAATCGCCGCTAGGGTTTCCGTCAGTGTTCCAATCTGATTGAATTTCACCAGAATTGCATTGGCCACCTGTTTATCGATGCCCTCTTTCAAGATGACAGGATTGGTGACAAACAGGTCATCTCCGACCAGTTGCACACGATCGCCAATCTGTCGAGTTAATTGCGCCCATCCTTCCCAATCGCCTTCATCAAGGCCATCTTCAATAGAGATTATGGGATACCGATCAATCAGGTCTGCCAGGTAAACACAGAAGCCTGCAGAATCAAAGGAGCGACCTTCCCCGCTCAGCCGATAGGCACCCTCGTCGTAAAACTCTGACGCGGCACAATCAAGACCAAGTCGAACATCCTCCCCGGCGCTGAATCCCGCCTTGTCGATAGATTCCATGATGACTTCAAGCGCCGCTTCATTACTTGGCAGATCAGGCGCAAAACCGCCTTCATCGCCAACCGCTGTGGCGACTCCACGCTCGTGCAACAATCGCTTCAGCGTATGGAAAATCTCCGCACCGCATCGGAGCGCTTCAGAGAAGTTGGGAAATCCCACCGGCAAAATCATGAACTCCTGGATATCGACATTGTTATCCGCGTGCTCACCACCATTTAAGATATTCATCATCGGGACTGGCATTGTGTAACGTCCGCCGCTGCCGTCGGCGTCAGCAATATGCTCATAGAGTTCAACACCTCGGCCATTCGCAACAGCCCGCGCGGCGGCCAGGGATACCGCCAACATGGCGTTGGCACCCAGTCGTTGCTTGTTGTCAGTGCCATCGGCATCCAGCATCATCTGATCCAATGCTTGCTGATCTTCCGCAGGACGACCTAGGAGGAGTTCTCGAATCTCCGTGTTGATGTGGGCAACGGCAGTACGCACACCCTTACCAAGGTATCGCGAGTCATCACCATCCCGCAACTCCAATGCCTCTCTGGAGCCGGTCGAAGCTCCCGATGGTACGGCGGCGCTACCAACCACACCACCTTCCAGCTGAACATCAGCTTCGACAGTAGGATTGCCCCTGGAATCTAGTATCTCTCGGGCGCGAATATCAGTGATGTTCATATATTCGGACTTTCATATTCCTTTCTTGTCTTGTCGATTGCACTTTTGGCAATGCGGTCCAGCGCGACAAGTTGTGTAAGCAGACCGCCCATCTGACCCAGCGGCCAGGAATTTGGACCGTCACTTAATGCTTCTTCAGGGTCGGGGTGCGTTTCCATGAATAAACCATCAATCCCAACAGCCATGGCTGCACGAGACAGGGCGGGAATCATGTTGCGCTGACCACCGGAACTCGCGCCCTGTCCACCTGGTAATTGAGCACTGTGTGTGGCGTCATAGACCACTGGGCATCCAATGGTCGACATCTCAACCAGCGACCTCATATCAGAAACCAGATTGTTATATCCGAAACTCACGCCTCTCTCACAAACCATTAGCTGTTCGTTTCCGGTGTCCCGAGCCTTCTGATACACATGCTGCATGTCCCAAGGAGCCAGAAATTGACCCTTCTTCAGGTTGACCGGCTTACCGGCTGCTGCAACGCGGTGGATGTAGTCCGTTTGCCGACATAAAAAAGCCGGAGTCTGCAAGACATCAACAACATCGGCAACCTCATCAATCGGGGTGTCTTCATGGACGTCGGTCAAGACGGGTAACGATAGTTGAGACTTGACCTCCGCGAGTACCCCAAGCCCTTCTTCCATACCCGGGCCACGGAAGCTCTGACCGGAAGAACGATTGGCCTTATCGAACGACGACTTATAGATCAACGGGATCGAAAGCTCGCCACAAACTTCCTTCAGGTGTCCTGCCGTATCGATCGCCATCTGCAGAGACTCGACCACACAGGTCCCCGCAATAAGGAAGAAGGGCGCGCCATCGCCCACTGAAAAGTTGCAGAGTTGCACGCTATCTCCCGCTGGTACACGCCGCTTCAATGAACCGCATGAACAACGGGTGCCCATCGCGCGGTGTTGAAGTAAACTCCGGATGAAACTGACAGGCGACAAACCAGGGATGATCTGGAATCTCGATCACTTCGACCAGCGACTGATCACGCGATCGCCCTGCGACTCTTAGCCCCGAAGCTTCAAGCTTCGATATATAAGTATCATTGACCTCGTAGCGATGGCGATGGCGCTCATGAATCGAGTCTTTGCCATAAATCTCATAAGTCATCGAGTCACAATTCAACTGACATTCTTGCTCGCCCATCCGCATAGTGCCCCCAAGATTGGAGTCTTCATCCCGAACCACTCGGTTGCCATCTTCCGTTGTCCACTCAGTAATCAACCCGATCACCGGATGGCTGCACAACCGATCAATCTCGGTTGTGTTCGCACCCTCAAGACCGGCAACGTTTCGTGCGAAATCAATAACGGCAGCGTGGAGTCCGTAGCAGATTCCGAGGTAAGGGACACGGTTTTCTCGCGCATAGCGGGCAGCCATGATTTTGCCCTCAAACCCACGCTCGCCAAAACCACCGGGCACCAGAATTGCATCAGCATCAGACAGGCACCCATCACCTTCTCCCATGAGGGTTTCCGCGTCCAGGTAGCTGATGTCTACGCGTGTCCCTGTGTGTATGCCAGCGTGGTGTATCGCCTCGGTCAGTGACTTGTAGGCATCATGGAGCTCCATGTATTTTCCGACCATCACCAGCTTCATATCGCGTGTTGGATTACGCTCGGCATCCAGTACACGTTGCCACTCGGATAAATCAGCTTCCTTACAATCGATTCGCAGTCGATCAATGACAATTTGATCAAGGCCATGCTGGTGTAGTCGTATGGGCATTTCATAAATGGACGACAGATCAGCCATCGGAATGACAGAACGGGTTTCAACGTTGGTAAACAGCGCAATTTTTTCACGATCGCTCATCGGTACTTCGTGGTGCTGCGAGCGGACAATCAGGACGTCAGGTTGCAGGCCAATGGATCGAAGTTCCTTGACGGAGTGCTGTGTCGGCTTTGTCTTGATCTCACCTGCTGTCGCGATGTAGGGCACCAGCGTCAAGTGCACAAACATGGCATTACTGATGCCGACCTCCAGTCGAAGCTGTCTCACTGCTTCAAGAAAGGGCTGTGATTCGATGTCACCAACCGTACCACCGATCTCCACTATCGCGATGTCGCTTCCTGAGGCACCGGCCACAATCCTGCTTTTGATTTCGTTGGTGATATGCGGAATGACCTGGATGGTCTGTCCCAAATAGTCACCTTTTCGCTCACGGGCAATGACAGATTCATACACTTGCCCGGAAGTGAAATTATTATTCCTAGACATCCGGGTACGGATGAAGCGCTCATAGTGACCCAGATCAAGGTCGGTTTCTGTACCATCCGCGGTGACAAAAACCTCACCATGCTGAAGAGGACTCATGGTCCCGGGATCCACATTAATGTAAGGATCCAGTTTTAACATGGTAACGGCCAGGCCGCGTGCCTCAAGGATCGCACCGAGAGACGCAGCTGTTGCCCCCTTCCCGAGGGAAGACACCACACCGCCTGTGACGAAGATATATCGAGTCATTCAGATCCCATCTCTTGTTGCGCTCTGTCGCGATATAGTCGCGGTTGAGCTGAATAGAGAGGAAAGAGACTCAACCAAGATGGAACTCTAATTTACCACTAGTGCCCGTTTCCCTCAATCTGAATATGGTTGGCCAGGCCAGTTGACAGCAAGCCAGGAGGCCGAACCATGCTCCGCAAGACCATTTGGGATGATCATCGCGTCACGCGCGACCACCATCGAGGTGCCATAGTCGGGCAGTGCGGGAATCGCAATAATCCCCGCCTTTGTACAGAAGAGCGGCATCACGTCCCGTATCCAGTGGGGGACACCGGCAGCAACGAGAACATCCTTCAAGAGACGTCCATCGGCCAGCCGGTCTCCGGGTCTTCGACACCGCAGCTCGCCTTCTATTCCGTGACATAGACCGCTGGCTCGATGTCGCAGACTCTCACGCGAATTCTGGCCCTCACTCAAGTCTATTACAGATAGACCACGAACCTCAGCTGGCACCAACTCCCCGGATATCCATCGGGTTGGCGGGATGGGACTCGGAATCACACCCGTCATCATCAATGTCCCGCGGTGGCGACGACACACAACGTTTTGCCATCGCACAGCAGGCACCGCGTCAGGCCGCACAGAATGCAAAAGTAAAATCTCGTGTAACGCGCCGTCCCCGGGCTGAGGAAGTGACAACTGGTCAACGTAACATCGGATGATCTCTCGACGATGATGCAGCGGGATCGACAGCATTGCCTCGATATCAAGGCCAATCGGCGCTCGGACGTTGTCCAGGTCACGCAACGCATGGCTGTACAAAAGTTTTTCTCGGTCGGCTAGACGCTGCGCGACACCAAACATTCTGGCAGAGGCATTCTCAAACCGATCTGTCAGCAAAGGCATTATTTCGTGCCGCACGAAATTTCTGTCAAAAATTGTGCTGCTGTTACTGGGGTCCTCAACCCAGCTTAGACCTCGATGCTGGGCATAGTCGTGAATATCTGTTTGTGGAACAGACAGCATCGGTCTAAATAGGCGGCCTTTACGCAATTGTCGTTCCTGAGGCATCCCTCCTGTTGGCTGCTGTCCCCGGAGGATTGACAACAGCAAGGTTTCCACCTGGTCTTCGCGATGATGCGCAAGGAGCAGCAAGTCTTCGTCATTCATTACTTCATCGAAAGCCTGATAGCGTGCACTTCGTGCAGCGGCCTCCAGGCTGCCGCTCTTGGTTATCGAGACAGTCATCAATGAAAGCGGGACATCGTATTGTTCTGTGATGCGTTTGCAGGCGCTCACAAACACTTCCGCCATCGGCTGTAGTTGATGATTGACGTGGATGGCATGGAGCCGCGGTAAGGCCAGTGAATACAATGCATCGAGAAGCACGACAGAATCCATACCTCCCGAGAGACCGACGACAAGCCGGCCATCGTGCGACCGCAGCCGCGCTATACTAGTCGCTGGTAACAAGCCAAGAAAACCCGAATCTCCCATCGTTCAATAGACGAACTGGGCGCGCTCCGTGCCGTAAAAATCCCGCAGATCCTGCAAAAGGTCATCTTCGGGACGTACACGCCATTCATGACCCAAGCTGACCTCCGCGATGGCGTCGCTGCATTCATACGCGATAGTCACAGGACAGCCGGCCCCCATCGTTCCTTTGTAAGGGCCCAGCAATTCCGCCAGCTGCCTGGTGAAATCCTGAGGCAACTGATGACTGGAGAGATTCAGACGAATCTGTCGGATTGATCGGCTCCGTGCTTCTGGCAGACTGAAGATTTCACCGGCTCGCAGTTTCTGGCCGCCGGAGAAGGCATCTTCTGATGTCGTTCCCCGTACGATGATCAATTCATCCTTCTGTAACTTGGTGTAGTTCTGGTCGTAGAGATCGGAAAACACCGAGACTTCGACCCGGCCACTTTTGTCATCCAAGGTCACGAAGGCCATGGATTCGCCTTTACGGCTCTTCATCGCACGTAGCCCTACGATACAGCCAGCGACAGTCTGTGCTTCCCTGCTAGCCCGCAAATCAATGATCCGCGTATTCACCAGATGTCTAATCTCCGTCTCGTAGGGGTCCATAGGATGGGCTGTCAAAAATAGACCAAGGACATCCTTTTCCCGGTGAATTCGGTCTTTGAGCGGATATGGTTTGATCCGGTCGAGATAGTGATAGCGATCTTCCCCCGACTCTTCTTCGAGCGACACCTTACCGAAGAGATCATCGGTGCCAGAGAGTTCATTTTGAAGTTTCTGCTCGGCCATCTTTAGTGCATCGTCTCGGTTCGCGTGAAGCAATGGGCGAACCAGCTCTTTGGGTACGCACGGGGAGTCATCGGTTGATCCGTCATTGACGGCAGGTACAAGGGCATCCATTGCACCACAATCCGTCAATGCATCGATTGAACGCTTGTTGATCTTACGGCCATCCACACGCTGGCAAAGATCAAACAGTGTCATGAACGCACCCTCTTCTTTGCGGCTCGCAACCAACGCTTCAATAGCGCCCTCGCCAAGGCCTTTGATCGCCCCTAGTCCATAGACAATTCTGTCCTTTGATGAGGCATAGAACCGGTACTCACCACGATTGATATCCGGCGCCTCGACCTCAATGCCCAGTTCACGACGACACTCCTCGATGTTCGTCACGACCTTTTCTGTTGTGTGCATATCCGCAGACATAACCGCCGCCATGAACTCGGCCGGGTAATAGTGCTTCAGCCATGCTGTCTGATACGCCACGAGTGCATACGCGACAGAGTGAGGTTTGTTGAATCCGTAGCCCGCAAACTTGGCCATCAAATCGAAGATGTGATCGGCCTGAACACCATTGACACCTCTGCCGACTGCGCCATTTACAAACGTCTCACGCTGCTTGTCCATTTCCTCCTGCTTTTTCTTCCCCATTGCCTTTCGCAGAATGTCGGCAGCAGCAAGCGAGTATCCTGCAAGAATCTGCGCGATCTTCATGACCTGTTCTTGGTACAACATAACCCCATAGGTCTCTTCTAGAACAGGTTGCAGATCAGGGTGCAGATAGTCGACCTCCTCAACACCGTGCTTCCGATTGATGAAGCTATCAGCAAGCTGCATAGGACCCGGTCTGAACAATGCAACCAGTGCCACGATGTCAGCAAAGCGATTCGGTTTTACTTTCTTCATCAGATCTTTCATCCCGCGAGATTCCAACTGGAACACCGCAGTCGTTTTTGCTTTGCAAAGGTCGTCATAGATTGCCGGATCTTCCAGGGATAGGGTATCGATATCTATAACTACACCATGGCGTTCAAAGATGGCCTTTACCGCATTGTCAATGATGGTCAGCGTTCGCAGCCCTAGGAAATCAAACTTCACGAGACCAACCTGCTCAACATCAATCATGTTGAGCTGAGTCATTAGGTTGCCGCCGGTTTCATCGCAGTAGACGGGACTGTAGTCCGTGATCTGCGTGGGGGCAATCACGACGCCCCCGGCATGTTTGCCCACGTTACGTGCCAGGCCTTCCAATTTGAAGGCCATCTCCATGATTTCACCGGCATCCTCATTCGTATCGACGAGCTCCTTAAGCCTTGGCTCTTCTTCCAGTGCTTTTGTCAGTGTCATGCCGGGTTCAAACGGGATCATTTTAGATAGTCGATCCGCCAGGCCGTAGGGCTTGCCCTGTACCCGTGCCACATCTCTCACGACGGCCTTAGCCGCCATCGTGCCAAAAGTGATGATTTGCGAAACGGCATCTCGACCATAGCGTTCAGATACATGCGCAATAACCTCGTCCCTACGGTCCATACAGAAGTCAATATCAAAATCTGGCAAAGACACCCGTTCAGGATTTAGGAAACGCTCAAACAGCAGGTCATATTCCAGTGGGTCGATGTTGGTGATCTGTAACGAATAGGCGACCAGCGATCCTGCCCCCGATCCACGACCGGGTCCCACAGGAATACCATTTTCTTTGGCCCATTGGATGAACTCCATCACGATCAGAAAATATCCCGGGAAGCCCATTTTGTTAATCACGGACAGCTCATACTCCAAGCGTTCATCGTAAGCTGCCCGAAAATCGGTCATATCATCAACATCACGCGCAGCAGAAAGCTGCTTCAATCGCACGTTCAAACCCTGACGAGACAAGTCGCTCAGGTATTCCTCAATCGTTTTTCCTTCCGGGATCGGATAGTCCGGCAAATAGTAGTTGCCAAGATCGATATCAACGTTGCAACGACGAGAGATCTCGACAGTATTTTCGATGGCTTCAGGAATGTCGGCGAAAAGCTCGGTCATCTCTTCAGGAGTTTTCAGATACTGATGTTCGCTGTATCGACGCTCCCGACGTGGGTCGTCCAAAGTTCGACCTTCATAAATACAGGTTCGGGCTTCATGCGCCTCGAACTCATCGCGATACAAGAAGGCCACATCATTGGTCGCAACGACCGGGCAGTCCGTCGCCTGCGCCAGCGCCACCGCACGGTGCAGATAATCCTCTTCACCAGGTCTGAATGTTCTCTGGAGTTCCAGATAAAAGCTGTTGGGAAATAAACTCATCCATTGAACAAGTAGCGTACTGGCCAGTCCCCGGTTGTCCGCCAGGAGCGCCTTTCCGACATCGCCGTGCATACCACCCGACAGCGCTATCAATCCCTCAGATGCTTCCGCAATCCACTCACGCTGCAGGCGGACACCATCGGTCTGCTGGCGTTCAAGATAAGCACGCGACACAAGATCGGACAGATTTCGATATCCCCGCTCGTTCCGGGCGATCAACGTTAGCGCAGAAACTTTATTACCGTGTTGGATCATCACATCGGTAGCTATGATCGGCTTGAGCCCCTGCTCTACTGCCGCGTGTTGCAGTTTGACCAGCGCAAAAAGATTGCAGCGATCTGAGACCGTTACCGCAGGCATACCAGCATCTGCAACCGCACGGACAAGCGGTTCAATACGAACCATTCCATCACTTAGTGAAAATTCGGAATGTACACGAAGATGGACAAAGGGCTGGTTCATTACGAACTCATCATGTAACACAGAGTAATAAATACGGGCGTCGTCTTGGTGTATCGCGTGCCAACCATAGAATCATGGCCTGCAGACCCTGCTCAGACACTCGTTTTAACATCGACCAAACCGGAAAGATTTAAACAATAGAAGAGTAACTCACCGAGTTGCAGAAGAACGGCCTAGTCTGCCACAGGGGGGGCAACCGGGTCGACAGATGTAGTCGTGTTTGACAAGACTTCAGACCCCTGTTTGTCAACTACCTGCTCGTCTGAGGCCGCAAAAAGATCGACCTGCCGACAAGGCGCAAAGGACATGCGGTGAATGGGTGTCGGGCCCAGCCGCCGCAACACGGCCAGATGATGCCCCGTAGGATAGCCTTTGTGACGTGCAAAGCCATACTCGGGATATTGATCATCCAGCGCCTCCATCGCTCGATCGCGAGCCACTTTCGCAATGATTGACGCGGCTGCAATCGCCGTTATTTTGTCATCACCACCGATCACATACTGAACAGGGCAGGACAATGACGGAACTCGATTTCCGTCGACAAGAGCGGAATCCGGCTGTAACGATAGACCTGCAACCGCTCTCTCCATGGCCAGCATCGATGCCCAGAGTATGTTGAGTCGGTCAATTTCCTCGACGCTGGCTTCCGCGACGCAGAAGGCGACAGCCTTCGAACGAATCTCCAGATCCAGTGCAGCTCTTTTTTTGGCGGTCAGTATTTTTGAATCACGCAGACCTTCGATCGGACTAAGGGGATTCAGGATCACCGCGGCAGCAAACACCGCACCCGCGAGAGGTCCACGACCGACCTCATCCACCCCAGCCACATACTCAGAGCGATACATGATCTTCCTCACCGCTTGCGCCTGCCTTAAGTGGCGGTCGAATCAATGTGAGAATCGCATCGGCCGCCCGCGCTCCTGCATCCTGACGAAGTTCCGAGTGAATTCTTCCAAATTCACTCAGCATTTCGTTCGGATCCCGAGTCAGTTCTGCCTCGGCTGCCGCAGCCAGGTTTTCCGGGGTTGCCGCATTCTGGATGAGCTCAGGCACCAGCGCTCGACCTGCAAGGATGTTGGGTAATGCAAAATGTTCAATCTTCATCATTCTCGACACCAGGGCATAGGTCGCGGCGCCTAATCGATACGACATCACCATCGGCTTACGAAGCAACATCGCTTCCAGTGTGGCTGTACCCCCATTAGCGAGCACGAGATGACTTGCCGCCATACTTCGTATGGCGTCGTGATTGACCAGGACCCGCATGTTCGCCTCCACACTCACGAGCTGCGACTCAATCTGCTCGAGTCTTCGCGGATTAGCAGCCGGAACCAGAAACTGAACCGGTCGGCCGAGCCGTTTCTGCAGCAAACCGGCCGCCGCTAGGAAGTCGACGCCTGACGATGCAACCTCCGCGCCACGACTACCTGGTAGCAAGGCGATTGACAGAATATCCGGATCCACTCCGAGGTCCATCGCCGCTTCCCGGCGTGCTGTCTCAATGTTTCGCTGCGTGTCTTCAAGCGACTCCCCGTCCAGCGGCTCGATCAGATCAGCGCGCGGGTGACCGACAAACACAGCGCGAATACCGTGCTGTTCATAGATCGCGGTCTCGAAAGGATAGAGGGTCAACATGAGATCAACACTCCTTTTGATCTTCTTCAATCGGCCGGTGCGCCACGCCCAGACCGTCGGTGATACATAATGGACTGTGGTCACACCGCGAGCTCGAAGAAGTCCCGCCAACCACAGGTTGAAGAAGTTGAAATCGATGCCGACGAAACAATCGACCCCCGCGGCCAGAATTCGGTCGCGACTGTAGTAAAGGGTCCTAAGGATCGATGGCAAACGTTTAAGGGGCTCTACGATGCCATTCACGGACAGCTCATCGCTGTGAATCCAACTCTCCTGTCCAGCCTCCCTCATCTTGTCACCACCTATACCGACAAACCTCGAGCCCGGATGGCGCGCAGCAAGTGCATTCATCAGCGAGGCACCTAGGTTGTCGCCGGAGGCTTCACCGGCAACCAGAGCAATATTCAGAGGCTCAGGAGACTTTCTGTTCTGCACAGGTGAGGATCGAGGAGCAGACCAATGCATCATCGACAAAGGCCTTGCCCTGCGCCTTCATCCAGTGGGTACGCAAGTTGATGATCTCAACTTCAAGTCGAAGTTGATCGCCTGGGATAACAGAGCGTTTGAACTTTGTCTTGTCTGTACCTGCAAGGTAATAGATGTAACCGTCATCCAGCGTGCGCTCACGACTGCGGAAAGCAAGGATACCCGCCGACTGTGCGAGCGCTTCTACGATCATTACGCCCGGGAATACTGGCGTTTCCGGGAAGTGCCCATTGAACTGCGGTTCATTGATCGTGATGTTCTTTAACGTCACGATCCGCTGATTCTCTTCAAATTCCAGTACCCGATCGACCAGTAGAAATGGATAACGGTGTGGCAGATATCTCCAGATGTCAGTTACTTCCATGCGCACACGCCTACTACAGTCAACTTATGCTGCTCAGTTGCCATCATCAACCTTATCGCGATCGATGGTTTCCAATCTGCGTACTCGCTTCAACAAACCGTCGATGCGTTTGATACCGGCGACAGCACGCTTCCAGGAACTGCTCGGCATCAGACCGGTTCCTGAGGAGTATCGGCCAGGCTCCATAATCGACTGGCTCACCAGCGTCTTGGCCGTGATCTCAACTCGGTCACAAATTTCAATGTTATCAATGATACCTACTGCGCCACCAATCAGACAGAATGAACCGATGCGCGTCGTCCCAGCGATCGCCGTACATCCTGAAATCGCGGTATGTTGTCCAATGCGTGTGCCATGCCCAACCTGGACCTGATTGTCTAGTTTTGATCCATCGCCGATTTCTGTGTGATTAAGTGCACCCCTGTCAACGGTGGTCCCTACACCTAGATCCACATCATTCCCTATTCGGACGCCATAGATCTGTGGGATGGGGACCAGACCGTTGGGACCGGGTTCATAGCCAAATCCCTCGGCACCAATCGTCACAGCCGCATGCAGTCGGCAACGCGCACCTACCTCAACGTGGTGGTAAAACGTCGCGTTAGGTCCCACCCAGGTGTCCTCCCCAATGACAACACCTGTATCTAGCACAGTTCCCGCGCCGATACTGACGCGATCGCCAATCACCACGTCAGCACCTAAAACCACATTCGGCGCGATTGTCACATCGGTGCCTATTCGAGCACTCGGATCAATGTGAGCAGACGCGTGGATCTCGCCGTCAGGGGCCGGGCTTTCATCAAAAAGCGTCGCCACACCAGCCCACGTCAGTCGCGGGTTGTCTGAAAGCAGCGCAGGACATGGACAATCACGGGCCGTATCCGGTCGGATTACGACGGCACCGGCTTTGGTATCGGTAAGAAACTGGACGTACGCGGGACTGAAAAGAAATGCGAGCTGGCCCGGCCCCGCCTCTAACAGATTCGCAAGCCCATGAATCACCACATCCCCATCACCCTGCAGCTTCAAATCAAATCGATCTGCAATCTGCGCGAGGGTCCAGGGCACAGGCGTCGTGTGCGGAGAGTTGGTTTACTAACGATCGTAGCTATTCAGCTTTTCAGTCACCTTACGGGTGACATCATAGACGTCAGATACATAGATCGCTGCCTGACGGGGGATGATGATATCGAAGTCCTCGTCACGGACCAGATCTTCTATCGCACGGCTGACCTTCTGATCAATCCCTGCAAACAATTCCTGCTGTCGTTCATCGATTTGACGCTGAAGCTTTTGCCGCTGATAGACGAAGTCATTGTTGATGCTTTCAAGCTCCTGTTGAACACGACGACGTTCTGCTTCACTCATCACATCAGCATCTTTCTGCATTTGCTGTATTTTTGTATTGGCTTCTGTCTGCAGCGCCACAATCGCCTGTTCATCGTCACTGAATTCTTCCTTGATCTGCGCGGTCAATCGTTTTGCTTCTTCAGAGGCTAGAATGGCGCCCTGTACATTCACGACACCAATCTTGATCTCACCGAGAGCAGGCTGACTCACTACGCTCACGAGCAACGCCAGTAAAGCGCCTACAATAAAAGGTTGTTGGATAGTTCTGGTCATGCGTCGCACAGCGATTCCCCTTTGTTCTAAAACGTCAAGGCCGTCAGATGAAAACGTCTTCACTCGGGCCATTCAACCAAATGAAAAAATCGGTCTCGCGAAGCGCCTTCGACCCTTGATTGAAGGCCGCGATGTTGTCACATCCCCCAGGGGGATTCAATCAATGCGCCCAATCCGACCACAGGCTCGTGAAATGGTTGCCTACAGATCATTGCGCTAGCGGCTGGTTCCGAGCTCGAACTGGAAGGTCTGTACTTCATCACCATCTCTGCTGTTCAATGGATACGATAGGCTGAAGGACAATGGTGCCAATCCCGTGACCCAAGTAAAGCCCAAACCGATCGAGTATCTCAACTCACCTTCATCGAGATCGCGACAGAGGATACTGAACTCTGAGCATTTGGTGTTGAAAACGTTTGCGCCCTCCAGGAATAGCACGGACTGCATTTGGCGCTGATCCTCGATAAACGGCAACCGGAACAACAATTCCGCACCAGCTTCGATCAGGACGTTGCCACCGATCGGTTCCAGACCACTAAAGATACTTGCTGGTGAGGGCGTCGACCGCGGTCCCAGGGTACTTTGCTCATAGCCTCGAACAGAACCAAAGCCACCCGCGAAGAAGTGCTTGTAAAAGGGGAATGTGGCCGTACTGCCATACGTACCCCCGTATCCCAGATCAGTCCGCAAACGTATCGTGTAATTACGGGTCAGAGGTAAGAATATCTGACCACTATAGCTGATCTTATAGAACTCTAGCTGGCTGCCCGGGACCGTTGCTTCAAAACGCATGCTCTGGCTACGTCCGCCGCTGGGCAACAAACCACTGTTGAGTGCAGACATGACGTAGGACCCAGTCACCGATACCAGATCAAACTGTTTTCCTTCCTCCGACAGGAAACGCGATATTTCCTGAGCAGGGAAGACACCCTCCTTGATGGTCGTGTTCTCATAGTTGAACGCGAGACCTACCCTTGAGATCTCTGAAATGGGATAACCAAAATTGACACCACCCCCCCAAGAATCTGTAGAGAACCGGGCAATGTTGCGCTCGTTAAAATCGCTCTTGCGAAAAAAAAGATTGAAGCCCCGACTGACGCCATCTGTTGTGAAGTACGGGTCAAAGAACGAGAAGCTATAGGCCGTTTGGAAATCGGACTGATTGATACTGAGATTGACACTGTTCCCGGTACCAAACACGTTGGACTCCTGGTAGCCAAGTCCCAGAATAAGACCAGTACCCTGGCTATAGCCAAAGGTCGCAGAAATCGCACCTGATGGCGCCTCTTCGACCACATATTGGACGTCGACCTGATCATCGATACCAGGTACTTCAGGTGTTTCAACGGCAACACCCTGTTGGAAAAAGCCAAGTCGTTCCAGGCGAATTTTGGATGCCTCGATCGCTTGCGTAGATGCCCAGCCACCTTCCATCTGCCGCATCTCTCTTCTCAAGACTTGATCCTCCGTGACCTTATTCCCGGCAAACTCGATACGGCGCACATAGGCACGAGAACCTGCATCCACGAAAAATTTGATATCAACCGTGTTATCTTCAGCTTCTGCAGTCGGCTGTCCTGTAACACTTGCGAACGTATAACCCGCATTGCCAAACGCACGCTCAATACGCTGTTCGGAAACGGAAATCAGTTCACGGGAAAACCGCTGCTTTGGCTTCACCAGGATTAGGCGCCGGACAAGATCCTCGTTCACGTCTTTGAGATCGCCAGCCACATCGACGGACGACACGTCGTACTGCTCGCCTTCAACGACATTCAGCGTGACATAGACATCCTCTTTGTTGGCTCCGATGGCAACCTGGGTCGACTCGACGACAAAGTTCAGAAACCCGCGATCCAGATACCAGGATTCAAGTGTTTCGAGGTCGCCTGTGAGCTTTTCCTTCGAATAGAGATGTCGTTTGCTGAGCGGCGCCCACCAGCGTGGAAGTCGCATTTCAAGCAATCCCTCAAGCTCCTCGTCGCTGAAGGCTGCATTCCCAATGATGTTGATATGTCGAATCCCCGAGGTCGCTCCTTCGTCCACATCGATCACAACCCGTACACGATTTCTCGCAAGATCTTCGATTTCAGTCTCGATGTTCGCGTCATATCGTCCCTGGGAAATGTACTGCCGTTCGAGATCAGCCCGAATATGTTCCAGCGTCACCTTCTTCAGGATTTCACCAGCAGCGAGCCCCGACTTCGACAAGCCATCCAGCAAATCCGTTTCTTGGATGGCCTTGTTACCCCTGATGTCGATCTCATCAATGGTTGGACGCTCCTTCACTATGATGACCAGCACCTGACCATCGCGCCCGACCTGTATGTCGTCAAATGAACCGTTTCTAAAGAGTTCACGAATGACCTCACGGTAGCCAAGCTCGTTGAGCTCATCACCCACGTTGATTGGTATCGCACTGAATACGGTCCCAGCAGAAACCCGCTGCAGCCCCTCCACACGGATATCAGTCACTCGAAAGGCCGTCGCAGAGGCGGAAGCCAATAACACCATGACCGCCAATACGACATGACCAACACACTTTATCGACACAAATACGTTCCGCACCACTACAACCTCGTCAGATCGTTGTAGAAAGCCAGTACCATAATACTGACGATCAGAAAGAGGCCGACCTGCAGACCCCATTCCTGCACTCGATCAGGGACCGGCCGCCCGAACACCGCCTCGAAGGCGTAGTAGACCAGGTGGCCACCGTCGAGCATGGGGATGGGCATCAGGTTAATCACGGCAAGGCTGATACTCAGCAGCGCGAGAAAACCAATAAATGTCTCGAAACCTGATTCCGCAGATGCTGATGCGACCTGGGCAATAGTGATAGGTCCCGAGAGGTTTTTAGGTGAGATAGCACCCATGATCATTTTTCCGATCGCGTTAAGTGTGAACGTGGTGACTGACCATGTTCGCTCAAGTGCAGGAATCCATGCCAAGTAGATCGGATACCTGACTTCCCGATACATATCGGGAGGCAATGCCACCAGTTCGACCGATGCCCCAAAAAATCCTTCAATTTTACCATTAACCGTCCGCGGTCTAGGTACGACCGACAGAGCAATAAACTGCCCTGATCGTTCAATCTCAACATCGATTCGGCGACTGGGACTCGCTTTGACCACCTCAACCCAATCGTACCAGTCGTCGACCGCTTCTCCGTTTGCGCTTCTGACATGATCACCTGCCAAAAATCCTGCGCGTTCTGCGGACTCATCCGCGACAATCGATCCGAGCTTAGCTGGCAATGGCGGTGACCATTGAATAATCCCGAGGTCTCTTGTGGGATAGGGTTCGCTTGCGTCAGCAAGCCAGTTCTCAACATCGACCACGTATTGATACACCTGGGTGCCCTGACTTTCTCCCTCGTGCACGTCAAACACAATACGCCCCGTATCGCCGATGCGCTGAAACAGCTGCATATTCACATCGGACCACGTTCGGGTCGGCACGCCATCGACGGCGGCAATTTCTTGACCCCGAGACAGTCCAGCCTGACCGGCCTTCGAGCCATCATCGATTTCTCCCAGACGGGGCGTCAAACCGGTCACGCCCACACTGTACAACAACCAATAAGCCACGATGGCAAGCAGGAAATTGGCGACCGGACCCGCTACCGCGATCGCCATACGCTGCCACACGGGCTTGCGATTGAACGCTAGGTGAAGTTGGTCGTCTGGAACAAACCCTTCCCGTTCATCCAGCATTTTGACGTAACCGCCGAGCGGGATTCCGGCAACTGCGAATTCCGTTCCTTCAAGCGCGACATTGCTCCGTGTTGCGATTATCTGGTCAGGCGGTGGGGGCGGTAACAGCGGAGGGCGGCCTCGCTTCATCCAAAGCGGTCGCCCAAATCCCACAGAGAAACGCAAAACATGCACTCCACACCATCTTGCAACAATGTAGTGTCCGTATTCGTGAATCGTGACCAGCACCGACAAGGTGACAATCAGCGCCACAACACTCTGAACAATTTCAATCACGGATGACGCCCACTTCCGTTAGCCTCTCCTTTTCGCTCGACACGACCCATTTTAACCGCCAACCGAGGGTTTGCGTCATATTCGTCAACCGTCTCTAGGATCACGGACGTGCAGTTTAGTTCATCCTGCAAGCTTTGAGCGCACCTGCTTGATCGCGCCTTGATCACGGTTCAACACCCGTAAAAACAACCACTTATACGATATCCCCAAAGCCAGGAATGCTGTAGAGCAGTACACCAAACACCGGGCTCGCAGCCAGCAAGCCATCAATCCGGTCGAGCATACCTCCGTGTCCCGGAAGCAGACGACCTGAGTCCTTAACACCTCGATGTCGCTTAAACATACTTTCTGTCAGGTCGCCGAGCACTGACACCAGGACCACAACGCTACACGCCGCAAGCAATCCAATGCCTGTCGAAGACTGAAACCAGGTGCTTTCCTTCAACGTCAACAACCCGCCAGCAAACAAAAGGGCGACGACAAGACCACCATACAGCCCCGCCCATGACTTCCCCGGGCTAACCCTTGGCACGAGTTTGCGCTGACCCAGTAGCTTGCCCGAAAAATACGCACCGACATCTGCGCTCCAGACCAACATGAACAGCAGGAAGATCCAAAAACCACCGTCCGTCGATTGCTTCAAGACATTCAATGCGGCATAGCCAGGGATCATCATCAGCAACCCCAGACCAGCACGGACCCACTGGTTCTGCCAGACGAACGTCAGATCGGGATAACGAAACACAAACACGAGCGCAGCCAACCACCAGACAACGCCGACCATGGCCACTGGCATTGATAAGTCGGCTGGTAACCACGCCACGCAGAATAAACAAAGTGACGTCCCTGCGGCATAGACCACCTGCCCGGTATGCTTGAAATCACATAGGTCCGCCCACTCATAGGCTGAAATCGTCAGGACGGCGCCAATGAAGAACGCAAAGCCTGCGGGTGGCAATAGAAAGATGCCACCGATCACAAGTGGCGCCAGAATCAGCGCCGTAAGAACTCTCTTTACGAGCATACGATCAGATCTTCATGAGGTCCGCTTCCTTAACGGACAAGGCATCCTCTACCTTCTTGACATGTTCATCTGTGATTTTCTGCACATCATCCTCTGCTCGATGCAATTCATCCTCCGTGATCTCCTTATCTTTCTGGAGTTCCTTGAGCAGTCCATTCGCGTCACGGCGAATATTGCGGATGGCAATCCGTGCATTCTCCGCTTCTCCTCGGGCAATCTTCGTGAGGTCTCGTCGATTCTCTTCCGTCAGTGGCGGCATAGGAATACGAATTTTTTCACTCGTGGAGGTTGGGTTCAGTCCCAAGTCAGACTTCATGATCGCCTTCTCAAGGTCAGGGATCATATTCTTTTCCCACGGCGTTACAGCCAGGGTTCTGGCGTCCTCGACAACGACATTGGCGACCTGATTCAGCGGCGTTTCAGCACCATAGTAGTCAACGCTGATCCCATCTAGAAGACTGGGGTGTGCTCGACCTGTTCTGATCTTCGCGAAAACCTGCTCAAGCGCAACCAAGCTCTTCGCCATACGTTCCTGTGCGTCTTCCTTAACTTCTTCCTGCATGGTATTCACCCTTCTTCATTGGTTGATCCATGTACCCAGGTTTTTTAAAAGCCACGTTAAACCGGACCACCTGCGTTAACAGATCAATGTACCCTCATCTTCGCCGACAATCGCGTTACGCAATGCACCCATCTCCTCCATCGCAATCACTCGCAAGGGCATTTTGTGATCGCGGGCAAGACAAATCGCCGTCAGGTCCATCACACCAAGCTGGCGTTCAATCACGTCATCATAGGTCAGTCGATCGAACTTCTCAGCACCTGGGTACTTCACGGGGTCAGCGGAATAGACACCATCGACTTTCGTCGCCTTCAAGACGATGTCTGCATTGATTTCGATCCCCCTCAGGCAAGCAGCCGAGTCTGTTGTAAAGAGGGGATTACCCGTACCACCACTAAATATGACTACTCGGCCCTGGGTCAGATGTCTGATTGCCAATCGACGATCATAGTGTTCCACAACACCGCTCATCGGTATCGCGGACATCACAACCGTAGAGATATTTGCTCGTTCCAGTGCGTCCCGGATAGCCAGGGCGTTCATCACCGTGGCAAGCATCCCCATGTGATCGCCAGTCACGCGATCAAGGCCTGCTTCATGCAGCGCAGCTCCACGAAAAAGATTACCTCCACCAACGACGATACCCACCTGGACACCGATCCCGACAAGTTGTCCTAACTCGAGGGCCGTCCGATCCAGAACAGTAGGATCAATACCGACACCGTTAATGCCCAGCGCTTCCCCACTGAGCTTCAGGAGAATGCGCTGATACTGTGGCGCGGTCGGCATGTAACTTAGTCCTTGTCGTCTGAGTTGCCTGGATCGTCTGCATCTTTCAGCTGATTTTTGACCTCGTCAGCGAAATCGACTTCTTCCTTCTCGATCCCTTCACCTACCTGGAAGCGCACAAACCGAGACACTGACCCACCGTTTTCCTTCAACAAAGCGCCAACCTTCTGGTCAGGATTCTTGATGAACGGCTGATCGACCAGTGAAATCTCTGCGAGAAACTTCTTCACACGCCCGACCACCATTTTCTCGACAATTTCAGGAGGCTTGCCACTCTCTGCCGCCTGCGCAGCAAAGATCTCTTTCTCTTTCGCAATAACATCTTCCGGAACGTCATCGCTACTCACAAAACGAGGTTGCGGGTCAGCTGCCGCCACGTGCATGGCCACATCTTTTCCAAGATCATCATTACCGTCAGCCAGCTGAACCAGCACACCAATTTTACCATTGTGGATATAACTGCTTGCGGCGCCGTCAAGCACCACTGCACGACGTACGCTCACGTTTTCGCCGATTTTCTGAACCAGAGCTTCGCGTTCAGCTTCGAGCCCGCCATCCAGCAGCGCCTGAATATCGCCGTTACCTGAGTCCGCAATCAGCGATACCACGTGATTCACAAACGCCACAAAGTTATCGTCCCGGGCCGCGAAGTCCGTCTCACAGTTGACTTCAACAAGGACTGAACGCGAACCTGATACGCTCACGCCGACCAGACCATCAGCCGCAATACGACCCGCCTTCTTGGCCGCTTTCATACCACTCGATTTTCGAAGGTTCTCGATGGCGATTTCGATATCACCATCCGACTCTTCAAGTGCCCGCTTGCAATCCATCATGCCAAGATCAGTTCGATCCCGGAGTTCTTTCACCAGCGCAGCAGAAATTTTTGCCATCTTCTGTTCCTTTTACTAGTTCTAGGAGAATGCACGACATCCGGCGATGGCGGCATGGCGCCATCCACGCTATTCCTTAGACGTATTGGGCTCGTCGTTTTCTTCGGAACCAACATCAACCAACCCCCCGGGCTCTGCTTCATCGACCGAATCAGCACTTGCTTCGTTGGCATCAGGCGTATATGCGCTACTCGTTTCTAAAGCCGCCGATGCGTCCGCATCTTCTTGAGTGGCCCCTTGAACGATCGTTTCTCCCGCCTGGGCAGCCACGGATGCTTCTCCGGCATTGGCTTCCGCTTCTGACACATCGCCACCTTCACCGAAATCCTCAGCGGACACGGGCGCATCTGGTTGAGCTTCAAGAATCGAGTCTGCCACCGCTTCTACAAAGATGCTGATCGATCTGATGGCGTCATCGTTTCCAGGAATAACGTAGTCGACACCCGACGGGTCGCTGTTGGTATCAACGATACCAATCACAGGAATACCTAGTTTTTTGGCTTCCGTCACAGCAATACGTTCGTGATCCACGTCGACGACGAACATCGCATCCGGTAAGCCGTCCATATCCTTAATCCCACCCAGTCCTGTTTCGAGCTTGTCCAGTTGCCGCTGTCGGGTGAGTGCTTCTTTTTTGGTGAGCTTCGCAAACGTGCCGTCTTCAGACTGTGTCTCAAGCTCACGCAACTTACGGATAGACTGACGAATGGTCTTGTAGTTGGTCAGCATGCCACCCAGCCAACGATTGTCAACATAAGGCTGACCACAACGCTCAGCTTGTGCCTTGACCACCTTCCCAGCGTTTCGCTTTGTGCCAACAAACATAATTTTTTTCTTCTTTGCTGCGAGCGAACCAACGTAGTTACACGCTTCGGTGACGGCCGGAACCGTTAGTTCAAGGTTGATGATATGAATATCGTTTCGGGCACCAAAGATGTACTGACGCATCTTCGGATTCCAGTACCTGGTCTGATGACCAAAGTGAACGCCTGCTTCAAGCAGGTTGCGCATGGTTACGCCTGCCATAAATGACTCCAGATTGTATCGGGTTAACACTGCCACTGAGTCCCATGATCCAACCCGCGACGCCGTCGCAGGCACCCAAATCATGTGCCAGACCAGTGTGATTATTTGCTGAAAACCTTAGGACCCTGCGAATTCAGGGCTTCCCTATGCTCCAGCGGCGCGGTTTATACCATATCGAACCCCTCAAATAAACGTCGGAGCCCCCCCCAAGCGCCGCTAACAATCACAGATCCAGGTCCAATCTGGTATAGTCTGGGCGCTGAGCCACATCGCACGAATCCCAGTGATCAACATCAAAACACCAGAAGAAATCGACAAAATGCGCGCTGTTGGGCGGCTGGCCGCTGAGCAGCTCGAAATGATCGAAGAGCACATCAGACCCGGGGTGACCACTGCCGAACTGGATCGTATCTGTCACGAATTCACTGTAGTGCATCAGCAGGCAATACCCGCCCCGCTCAACTACAAGGGTTTTCCAAAATCGATATGCACATCTGTTAACCATGTGGTCTGTCACGGCATACCCAGTGACGAGAAGCAGCTGAAGAATGGTGATATCGTTAATATCGATGTGACGCCAAAACTCGATGGCTACCATGGGGACTCGTCGAAGACGTTTCTCGTAGGGGAGCCATCCGTACTTGCAAAAAGGCTGGTTCAGGTCACCCAGGAATGTCTTTATCGTGCCATTCGTTGCGTAAAGCCTGGTTCGAGACTGGGAGATATCGGACACGCAATCCAGACGTTTGCCGAGAAACAACGCTTTTCCGTAGTACGTGAATATTGTGGCCATGGCATTGGCCGGATCTTCCACGACGAGCCCCAGATCATGCACTACGGGCGTCCCGGAACCGGGATAGAACTGCACCCCGGGATGACGTTCACCATTGAGCCGATGATCAATGCGGGAAAAGCAGCCGTCAAACTATTGAAAGATGACTGGACGGTCGTCACTAAGGATCACAAACTCACTGCGCAGTGGGAACACACGATTCTCGTTACCGAAACCGGCTATGAAATCCTGACACTGCGCAGCGATGACACCATCGACCACTGCGGCTGAGGTTTTTCATTGACGACGCCTGATGCGAGCATGGACGATGCTGTTTTACGCCTGACCGAGGATCTGACCTCTCAGCGCGTGCCTATCCCAGTCTTCAAGCAGCACCTGAGAGAATACAGGGAACGACTGAAGCAACGCTTTTTTGACGGCGAAAACGTAAACATTCTGGTTCATGAACACGCTCGTTTTCTGGACGCGTTACTGACGCTCGCCTGGGAACGGTTTAACTGGAATGAGAACCTGCGGAGCTGGCGCAAGACCCGAATTTCACTCATTGCTGTCGGTGGCTATGGGCGTGGTGAACTGCACCCTTCATCGGACATTGATCTTCTGATCCTGCTCGAGCGCAACCACTATCAACTGCACGCAAGCAACATCCAGAGTTTTCTTACCCTGCTTTGGGACATTGGACTCGAGGTCGGTCATAGTGTCCGCTCCATTAAAGACTCCAGGCACCTGGCTCGCGCGGACGTGACCGTCATCACGGCCATGATGGAGGCGCGAACCATCGCGGGCAACGATGAACTCCGGGCGCTGATGGTCAAACAGACGGCTGTACGTCGAATGTGGTCGGCGAAAGCGTTTTTCGAAGCCAAAATTAACGAACAGTATGATCGTCACCAGAAATCAGATCACACCGAGTACAGCCTTGAGCCCAACGTCAAAACGTCCCCCGGTGGCTTACGCGATATCCAGACCGTCATGTGGATAGCGAAGCGTCGCTTTGGTGCCGTGACCTTCGAAGATCTCGTTGAAAAGCATTTTTTGACGCCCTCGGAAAGAGACATTCTGGCCGACGGACAGTCCCTGTTGTGGAAAATCCGTTTCGGTCTACACGCCATTACCGGCAAAGCAGAAGATCGACTCCTATTCGAGTACCAGAAAGAGCTGTCGAGTCTTCTGGGTTTTGAAGACAACGACCAGCTTGCCGTTGAACAGTTCATGCAGCAGTATTACCTCTCGGCGATGCAGATCCGGATGGTCACCGAGTTGCTGTTACAACACTTCGACGAAGCAATCCTGCGTGCGAACGAACGTGTCCGAATCAGCCCCGTCGATAAGTACTTCCGGATCGCAAACAATTACATTGAGGTGACCTCTCCTGACGTCTTCGTTCGGCACCCACCGGCATTGCTTAAAATCTTTGTTGCCATGGGAAAAGATGCAGACATCAAGGGCATTCGGGCGGCGACCGTTAGGCTGATCCAGGCCTCGGTCGACCTGATTGACGATCAGTTCAGAAGCAATCCGGAGGTGACCGAGCTCTTCCTGACACTGCTCAGATCCGGTGAGCATCTGTTCTCACAACTTCGACGAATGGAACGCTACGGTATCCTGGGGGCCTACATTCCAGAATTCCAGCACATTATTGGTCAAATGCAGTTCGATCTGTTCCACATCTATACCGTTGATGCACACACACTGCAGGTCGTACGCAATATGCGCCGCTTCCGATATAAGAATCGGGAGCAGGAATTCCCAATTGCCGCCCACATCCATGCGCGTCTGCCCAAAATTGAATTGCTGTACATCGCAGGCCTATATCACGACATCGCCAAGGGGATGGGGGGTGATCATTCGCAGCTCGGTGAGGATATGGCGGTCTCTTTCTGTGAACGACATGGCCTCTCGACCTGGGATACCAATCTTGTCGCGTGGCTCGTCCGCAATCACCTGGTCATGTCCGGAACTGCGCAACGCAAAGACATTTCGGACCCGGAGGTGATTCGAGAGTTTGCATTATTTGTTGCAGATCAGGTTCGGCTGGACTACCTCTATGCCCTAACTGTAGCCGACATCAACGCCACAAACCCCACCCTATGGAACGGATGGCGAGCGTCGCTCATGCGTGGACTGTATCTCGAAACGAAAAAACAGCTACGCCAAGGTCTTGAAAACTACGTCGACCGATCCGAATACATTCATGAAAATCAGGAACACGCCATTTCACGTCTAGCTGAACATGGTCTGACCCTAAGTGAGATTATGGAAGCGTGGGGACATGTGGACGAAGACTACTTCGTACGCGAATCCATCAGTGACATCAGCTGGCACACAATCGGCATTCACGAACACGAGGACAACAACGTGCCGCTTGTGCTGATAAGGAACGGATCTGTCACTCGTCGCGATGAAGGTGCAACACACATTTTTATTCACTCACACAAACGCGCCACGCTTTTTCGGGATTCAGTCAACGCACTAGTGCGACTGAACCTCGACATCGTTGATGCACGCATTGCTGAATCTGTATCGGGCTTTATGTTTTACACGTTCATCATTCTGAACGATCAAGGAAAACCCGTAAGCGAAGGGTCCCAGTTTGAGAACATTCGCAGCACCCTGCTTCGCCATATCATGTCTGACGATGAGATTTCACCGAAACCACACCGGACCCCCCGCATACTGAAACCATTTAGTTTTAAAACAGAAATCATCCTTAGCCACGACGAAGCCCGAGGACACACCATCCTTCAGGTCACCACACCTGACCGGCCTGGTTTGTTGGCCCTAATTTCCGACGTGTTCATGACCTATCGACTGCAATTGTTGAATGCGCGGATCACAACGCTCGGAGAACGGGTTGAGGACCTGTTTTATCTGGTCGATGCGGACGGCAACATGCTCGAGGACGAACGCATCGGTACACCGTTGGTCAGCGAACTGCAGGAAAGACTGGATCTGTTTCTCGAGGAAGCAGCCGCATGAATCGTTTTCTCACAACGCTAAAACCCTACCCGTTTGAACGACTGAACAGATTGCTGGCAGATGTCGTGCCCGCCGACAAACCACCAGTCCCACTTTCGCTGGGTGAACCCAAGCACCCGGCACCGAACTTTCTAATTGATATGCTGGCAGATGACGCGTTCTTGCGCACTGGTGTAGGCACTTATCCCCCGACCAAAGGCCTGCCTGAATTGCGACAGGCGATCTCATCGTTCGCAAGTCGGCGGTACGGTCTTGCACACGCCCCCGACCCGGATACTCAGGTTCTTCCCGTCAACGGAACGCGTGAAGCATTGTTTGCGTTTGCACAAGTTGTCATCGACAACACCTATCCGTCACTCACATTGATCCCAAACCCTTTCTACCAGATTTACGAAGGTGCGATTTTTCTGGCAGGTAGTGAGCCTCGATTTGTGAACTGTACGGAAGCCACAGGACACTGCCCATCGCTGTCCGACATCGATTCCGATACGTGGCGACAATGTCAACTGATCTATATCTGTAATCCAGGAAACCCGAGTGGCGCCGTGATGGACCTGTCGTCATTGCAAGATCTGATTGCCCTCTCTGATGAATACGATTTTGTCATCGCGTCTGACGAGTGTTATTCAGAGATCTATTCGGACGATAGTGCGCCGCCCCCAGGCCTACTGCAGGCAGCAGATACAATGGGCCGCAGCGACTATAAAAACTGTGTGGTATTCAACAGTCTGTCCAAACGCTCTAGCCTGCCCGGGCTTCGATCAGGTTTTGTCTGTGGCGACGCGCGTTACATCGAACAATTTCTGTTGTACCGCACCTACCATGGGTCTGCGATGTCAGTGCATAATCAACACGTCAGTGCGGCTGCCTGGTCTGATGAGGCCCACGTTGTTGCCAACCGCACTGAGTATCGAAAGAAATATGACGCGGTCCTAGAGGTCCTGTCGAAGCATTGGCCCCAGTCTCAACCAGCAGGCGGGTTCTATCTCTGGCCAGAGACACCGATTGATGACCTCCGGTTTACTCAGCAACTTCTAAAACAACAGAACGTCAAGGTGGTTCCTGGCCAGTATCTGGCACGGGATACACCGCAAGGGAATCCGGGCCAAAACCGGGTTCGCCTGGCATTAGTCGCCACGATGGATGAATGTGTCGAGGCGGCAGAACGTATCGTCTCTTTCATTGCTGCTGGAAAGTTCGAGTAGTCGGCCGAGTGGTCAGCAAAGCGCAGCCAGGCTTAACGTCTGGCGTACTCAATTTCCGCAGCGCTCGATCAGTTTCAACGCACTTTTAACAGGGGATTGCTCGATGGTGACGATTTACGGCATCAAGAATTGTGACACTATGAAAAAAGCGTGTCGTTATCTGGATGACAACAATATTGATTACACCTTCCATGACTACCGCGCCGATGGCGTCCCAGAGAGTGATGCCAAGTCCTGGATCAAAGAATTTGGGACTGATGCCCTGATCAACCGTCGCGGTACCAGCTGGCGCAAACTGCCGGACGCCATCAAGGAAAATCTGAACGACAACAGCGCGCTCACCCTCATGTGCGAGAACCCCGCTGTTATCAAACGACCTCTCCTAGATCTGGGAGATCGTCGTATACTCGGCTTTAAACCTTCAGAATACGACGCTTTATTCGGGCAAATAGGGTCTGGCTGAGCAAGAGACTCGACAAGGCGGCCTTCGCCGAAGAGGGCGCCTGTGGTCCTCCCCACGGATACCGTATAATTAAACGCCGTCGGCAGAGCATCCTACTAACATGTGATTCGCCGGGCGACACATGCAGGCATTATCTGCAGGCAAAAATGACAAACGAGGAACGAGCATGTCTTTTTTCAGCATCGGTCTGGGTGTCGGAACCCAGAACCGCAGCGGTCAGTGGCTTGAAGTGTACTATCCTGAACCGATCTTCCAACCCGATAATACGACAGTGTCACAGTTCTTAGGACCTGTCGGTTACCAAGACGGTAACACCGCTATCGAATTGACCGACGACGCCATCGATAAACTAATTGCGTCGGTCGAAGATGTTACACAAAAGGACATCCTGACCCAATTCAAAACATCAGATCAGCCTCGAGTGATCACGTTTCTGGCCACAGACGACGAGATCGGATCAACACCCGAGGCCTATCTCAAGCTCCACCTTCTGTCACATCGTGCAGTGAAACCGAACAATGTGAATCTTGGCGGCATCTTCCCACAGTTGCCCAACGTCGCCTGGACCAGCGAGGGCGCAATCGATGTCGAGGAACTGACGGGACGTCAACTTGCTGCGCGCCTTCGAGGTGAAGTCCTCGAAGTCCATTCCATCGATAAATTTCCGAAACTAACTAACTACCATGCCCCGAGTGGTGTCCGCATCGCACACGCAGCTAGGGTTCGACTCGGAGCTTATCTTGGCGAAGGCACAACCGTCATGCACGAAGGCTTTGTGAATTTTAACGCCGGTGCAATGGGGCCCAACATGATTGAGGGAAGACTCTCTCAGGGTGTGATCATGGAAGCCGGCAGCGACCTTGGAGGTAGCGCAAGTACCATGGGCACTCTGTCAGGAGGCGGTGAAATTATCATCACCATCGGCAAGGATTGTCTGATCGGTGCTAACGCTGGTACGGGTATTCCACTCGGCGACAACTGTACGATTGAAGCAGGCCTCTACATTACTGCCAGCACCTTTGTTCAGGTCCTCGACAACGATAAGAACCCGGTTCAAACAGTGAAAGCGCGGGAACTGGCCGGTCAATCAGACGTGCTATTTATTCGCAATTCCAAAACAGGAATGGTCGAGTGCAGAACCAACAAGCAGGCTCGCGAATTGAACGATATTCTCCATGACCACAACTAACTCAATGTCTAATGATCGAACCCTAGCGCTGGCCTGTGATCTCATTCGTCGACCATCAGTGTCTCCTGAAGACGGTGGGTGTCAACAGCAGATGGCCGCGTTCCTCGAAAAGTTGGGATTCTCCGTCCAGCATATGCGTTTCGACGATGTCGACAACCTCTGGGCAACCCTGGGTGATAGTGGGCCAGTGTTCGCTTTCGCAGGCCATACCGATGTGGTGCCCCCTGGATCGCTCGAACAATGGGAGACAGACCCGTTTGTTCCTGAAGTTCGAGACGGGACCTTGTTCGGACGCGGAGCGGCAGACATGAAAGGTGGTCTCGCTGCAATGCTAACAGCAACCGAGCGGTTTCTTACTGGCGATCGTCGACCCAATGGGACTCTGGCTTTTCTGATTACGAGCGACGAGGAAGCGGATGCAATCAACGGCACTGTCAAAGTCATGACCGCACTTAAGAAAGCCGGAATGCACATCGACTACTGTCTCGTGGGCGAACCCTCTAGTCGTGAATCGCTTGGTGATGTGATCCGCGTTGGGAGGCGAGGCTCGCTGTCTGGCGCCCTTACCATCCATGGCATCCAGGGTCATGTGGCTTACCCAGATGATGCGCGCAACCCTATTCATGAGGCGGCCCCCGCACTTACAGAACTCGTTGATACAGAGTGGGACCATGGGAACGAATTTTTTCCAGCGACGACTTGTCAGATCTCCAACATCAATGCTGGCACAGGTGCGAATAACGTAATCCCTGGTGAACTCAACATACTGTTCAATTTCAGGTTCTCTCCCGAATCAAGTGAAGATACGCTCCGCTCCAAAACAGAAGAAATCTTGGTCCAACACGGTCTGAGCTTTGACCTGCGTTGGCGCCTCTCCGGACAGCCATTCCTGACAACCGGAGGCACGCTAATCCCTGCAGTGGTTGAGAGTATCCGGAACATCACAGGTACCGAAACGGAGCTATCGACCTCCGGCGGTACCTCTGATGGTCGCTTCATCGCACCCACCGGAACCGAGGTAGTCGAGCTGGGCGTCCGAAATGCCACCATTCACAAGGTGAACGAGCAAGTCAGCATCGCTGAACTCACACAGCTGACTCGCGTCTACCAGGATATTCTGAAGCGCATCCTCGGGTGATCTATCCGGATCTCGAAATCTACGTCAAAGGACAGCGTCCTGAAGATCTACTGTCGTGGGTTAACGAACGTGTTGGCATCGTTTCTCGGCAGGAGGTAAAACGTGGCGGTAAAGCGACTTTCGAGATGATGGTAGGCGACCCTCCCTGCCCGTGCCTGCTGATCTGCCGCGTCAACGGGGCCTATTCCTCCATATGGTTCAATGGCCGTGATCTGCCCTGGTCCAGCGACGTTGGCTGCGCGACTGATTGCGCCAACACGTTCGATACCGAGGTGCGATGCCTGGACCCTGAAGGCGATGCGTGGCTCAGCATTCAGGGTATGCACCAATCGATCGTAGAATGGTGAGCCCGTTGGTGAAGTCCGATGGTTTATCGTCCAGAGCGCCCATCGTTGCTACAACATTACGTTGCGGGTTGTTCAATTAATGCGGTTGATCCTCTACATCCTGGCGGGCCTGCTCGCTTTTCTGGTCTGTATCGCTGCGTTCCTGCCTGCCTCACCTGTATGGCAACACATTGTCATCCCGCGATTGCATTCGATTCCCGAATTGGTTGTGACCGGCGTTGATGGCACCATATGGAACGGACGAGCGGGATTTAGTTACCGTGCATTTCCAAACTCAACCCTGACGTGGTCAGTATCACCGTTGGCGCTCGCGGTTGCAGCCGGAGAGGGAGATCTCCGTCTCTCTGGCGAGGGTCATGACATCAACGCCCGTGTCGGTTTAGAAGGTGGTAGGTTTATCCTGACCGATGGTCAAGGTCTGATCGACGCGAGTTTCATTAACAGTATGAGTGAGGGTATTGGTCTGACCTTTCCTGGTGAAATTGTTCTCAGAAACATCCAAGGGAAGGCTTCGCGACGATGGTTTACAGACGCCAGCGGCGATCTTACCTGGGAGGGGGGGACGATCGCGACGCAAACGCTAAGCGCGATGATTTCCTACGATTTACCCCCTCTGAGGGGCCAGTTGTTGATGGAAGGTGAAAAGTTGAAACTCACACTGAAACATGATGGCGATAGCTTCATGGATATCAGCCTGGGACCTGACGGATGGGCAAAAGTGGATATTTACAAATCCCTGTTTCAACACGCCGGACTCAACATACCGGGCGGCGAAGACCGGCCCGAACCAGTCGTGCAGGTCGAAGAAAAGTTGTTTTGATGGGATCGAACCGCCATCATACTGTTTGTTTACAGCGGGAACGGACATGGAATCCGTCCTCTATCTAGTCAACCAGCACGCGCGCAAATTGAGCATCCTGATGACACTGCTGCTCGCGGTCTGGATCGGTGTCATTCTGGCGGAAGGAGCACTGTTCGTGTTAGCGGAGCAAACAGCTAGTGTTGCACCGATAGTGCCACCCTCCACACAGACATCCGTTTCACAGGCGAAGCCGCCTCGGATCGACGTGGCGGCACTGAACCTGTTTGGCGAGGTCGATGCCGAACCCGCCGCAGTTGCCGTTGACGCACCGCGCACCAGTCTGAATCTACAACTATTGGGCGTTTTCAGCGCGACGGATCCGAAACGAGCCTCGGCGATTGTCTCCGAGGTTGGTAAGCAGGGACTGCTGTATCAAGTCGATGACAAAATGCCTGGAAACGCAACGTTGTCATCAGTACACGTCGATCACATCCTGATCAAACGTGGGGGCCGGCTCGAAAAACTGACGTTTCCGGGAACAGACACCAGCAAGACCATCGCACGCCAGACGCCATCAGGGATCGACAGTCGCACAATCTCAAATCGACAACAATTCATTAGCTCAAACCGTCTCGAACAAATTCCGGACCGCCTGACACAACGTCGCCCGCAAATTCTTAGCCGGGGAAACAACGCGAGAGATCCAGGAATCGTCTTACGATCCTATATCAACGACAACCGCGATGTACTGCAGCAGAATCCTGGCGAAGTCCTGAGACAGTTAGGCATGTCACCCGTCGTCGATGGCGAAGCACAGGGCTATCGCATTGGCAATGACGTTGCGAGTGATGTACTAACTCGTGCCGGTTTGATGCGCGGTGACGTAATCCTTTCTGTCAACGGTCAGCCGGTAGGTAACATGTCTAATGACCAGGCATTAATCGATCAGGTGATGGCACAAAAGCGGGTTCGTGTCGGTGTGCAGCGCAAGCAACGTAAATTCTACTTGACGGTACCTATCCCCTGATGATGAACGACTCGACCGAAGTTAAGCAGGGAGACTACAAGCCGCGGTTAACCAAACTGATGCAAATCCACCTTATTAGATCCTTGATCACGGGCGTTCTGATGTTGACGTCTCCAAGTGCAGCCTGGGCGGAGTTCACCCTAAACCTCAAAGATGCTGATCTAAAACATTTCATTGCCAAGGTGGCAGACATTACCGGCAAGACGTTTGTTGTTGATCAGCGCGCCAACAATAGTCCCATCAAGGTTACGATCATCTCAACGACACCGATGACCGAGACAGAGGTGTATGAAGTCTTCCTCACTGTACTGCGCATTCACGGGTATGCGGCGGTACCTAGTGGCAATGTGGTCAAGATCATTCAGCAGGTCCTGGCCAAACAGAGTCCAAGCGACGCGGACTTCGCATTGACCGCCAATGGCGAACAGATTGTCACGCAGGTGATCGAGGTCCAGAACACCTCCAGTGAAGACCTGATCAAGTCCATCCGACCGCTACTGCCACAATATGGCCACATGGCAGCGTTAACAACACCGAACGTGCTGATTGTTGCTGACCATGCCGACAACATCCGACGCTATCGGGACATGATCAAGCGTATCGATGTCGCGGACACATCGACGGTCGAGATATACCATCTCCAGGAAGCCTGGGTCGAGGACATCGTGGTGCTGCTGGAACAACTAGCTCCCGAAGAAATTGGCAAGGCTGCCAAAGGTCCTTCAAAGGTCAACATTGTCGCGAGTGAACGGACCAATAGCCTCGTACTGAGAGGACAGCCAGCGGCTATCGGAAAGATCACAACGCTCGTACGAGCACTGGATACGCCCGCAAATCGCAGCGGCACGATACAGGTCGTCAGGCTGGCCCATTCGGACGCCAAGGATCTTGCAGAAATCTTGAAGAACCTCGTGGAAACGGGAAGCAGCGCTAGCGATAAGCAGGGTCAGGACGTTCCAATCAGTATTCAAGCCGATGAATCGATCAACGCACTAGTGATCCGTGCAAACCCGACAACTATGGTCGAGCTCAAGAACACAATCGCCCTACTAGATATCAGGAGACTACAGGTCTTGATCGAGGCCGCCGTCGTTGAGGTCACGACTGACTTTACACGTCAACTAGGGACTGAACTTGCTGTTGGTGATGCGAGTGGAGAGAACTTCCCAATCGGACTGACAGCGCCATCAGGAACTCTCGCCGCAGCCCTACAGTCGCTGGCACTAAACGCCCCTACTCCGCTCTCCCTGGGTGATGCACCACTTGTCGCTGGCGGACGAGTGAGTGAAACCTCAACGTCATTCGCAGCCATTATCCGCGCACTGTCCACAAATACTAATGTTGAGTTGCTATCGACACCTAGCATCACCGCGGTGGATAATGAAGAAGCGAGGATAGTTGCAGGTCAAAATGTCCCGTTCAGAACGGGTTCAACCGGGACCGGTGGCAATGGTGTCACCAATCCTTTTACGACCATCGAGCGTCAGGACGTCGGGCTGACGCTAAACGTCACGCCCCACATTCACGACGGCAGTCTCGTTCGACTCGAGATTCGTCAAGAAGTCTCCGAAGTCGATCCATCCAGTCTTGGCTCAATTGGAATAGATGGCTCCGCGGATCTGATCACCAATACGCGTGAAATCGAAACCACGGTGCTTGCAGACAATGGGGAAGTTGTCATATTAGGTGGATTGATCCGCGACAAAACAACGCAAACAGATATCCGGGTACCTATGCTAGGCAACATCCCGATACTGGGGAACTTATTCAAGAGCACCAGTCGTGACGTTGAGAAACAATATCTGCTCGTTTTTCTTCGCCCAACCGTGCTCGATGACTCTAGCTCCATGAAACAGGCCACGGCGCGAAAGTTCAGCCATATTCCAGACGATTCGAATGAGGGGCGCGCTAGCGAAGATATCCCAGAACTGTTCGATGGCGAGAGCTGAACCTAGGGCTCGAGTTTCAAAACCGGGGATTTTCCGGCGGATGAACAACTTTCTTTTTCGTCTAAGCCGGGCGTGGTTGAACACATGGATCAACCCGACCGTACTGAACTGTGATGAGTCACTCGGCATAAAGCAGGGCGACCCCGTCGCCTACGTCCTGCCGCATCGTTCCCTGGCCGATCTCCTTGTCGTCGACCATGCACTGCGTGAGGCTAATCTCCCCGCTGTCGTGGAACCGGTCGCACACGCAAACGAAGATCGTTCCTTCTTTTTCCTGGGGCATCCGCATGGATGGTTCGGTCGAAGGATGCAGGCACGCCCATCCCGGCGAATGGATCGTCTCCTCGCATCCCAGCGTAAAGGTGCACATGACATTCGAATCATTCCCGTGTCCGTATTCTGGGGACACCAGCCCGGTAAGGAGAAGTCGCTACTCAGATTCATATTGTCAGAGAACTGGACAGCGACGAGTCGCCTTCGTAAATTCCTGGCCATACTCTTCCTGAGGAATCATATCCTCGTTCAGTTCAGCACACCCCTATCGCTTGCGAACCTGACCACTACGAGCATAGGAGCATCTCTTGATGAAGCAAGCCAGCAACGCAAGTTGATGCGGGTGCTTCGTGTTCACTTCGCAAGGCAACGCCAGGCCATCGTCGGACCTGACCTATCGCACCGACGTACGCTGATCAACCGTATTGTGACCACCAATTATGTCCAGGAAGCCGTCGCGACCGAGGTCCTCGCAAGTGGTAGTACCCAGGAAGAACTCACGAGGATCGCGGTCGGTTACGCACAGGAGATCGTCTCACATCAATCGTACCGTGTTATAAGATTGTTTAGTCGATTATTGAGCTGGTTGTGGAACCGGATCTACGACGGCATTGATGTCCATCATGTTGACGAACTTCGCAATGTGAGTGGCACGCACGAAATCGTTTACGTTCCTTGCCATCGCAGCCACATTGATTACCTGTTGCTCTCTTATGTGCTCTACCACAACGGACTCACGCCGCCTCACGTCGCTGCCGGTGAGAATCTGAATCTACCGATTGTTGGAGGATTGCTTCGGCGCGGAGGTGCATTCTTCATGCGCCGTTCGTTTCGCGGTGATTTGTTGTACCGCGCCGTTTTTGATGAGTACCTGCATCAGATCTTTATCAAAGGCTACTCCGTTGAGTATTTTGTTGAGGGTGGTCGGTCACGAACCGGTCGAATGCTGAATCCTAAAACCGGAATGCTCGCTATGACGATGCGTAGCTTCGTCCGCGATGACAGCAAACCCATGGCGTTTGTCCCTGTTTATTTGAACTATCAGAAGGTGATCGAATTACCCACCTACGTTCGAGAACTGACGGGCTCAAAGAAAAAGCCAGAGTCCTTATTCGACATCTTACGTGTATTCATGACATTCAAACATGCCTTTGGGCGCGTTGCCGTGAGCTTTGGTACACCACTGATGCTGCCTGACTATCTCGACGAGACGACCCCAGGCTGGCGCGATATCCATGTCGACAACCAGGAATGGTCAAACATCAACCGAGGTCTTGCCATGCGGCTCACAGCGCTTATTAACAAAGCCGCGACCATCGGCCCCGTTAACCTGGTGTCTACTGCACTACTCTCAACACGGCGACAGACCATGGCCGTACATCATCTGCTGAGCCAGTTGAAGGTACTGGCTAAACTCGCTTGCCAGGCGCCGGTGTCTCCTGCACCCGTGGTCAGCGATCAGGAACCTTCTGAGCTACTATCTGCCGCTCAGGAGATCATCGGTGTTGAACGCCGATCGCAAGGTCTCGGGGACGTTATTACCGCCGATCAGAACACTAGTATCCTGATGACTTACTACCGGAACTCGACGTTGCACTGGTTCATCGTACCGGGACTACTCTGCCGATTGCTGCGCGTCCATCGAACCTTGATGTTTGAGGAAGCGCTCGAACAGCTGGACTGCCTGTATCCCTATCTGCAGTCAGAATTGTTCCTGCCCTGGAAGTCGTCCGATCTCCGCACCGTACTCCGTCACTACCTGGTCGCCCTAGAAAACCTTAATCTGTTCACGATCGATGAAGACGTGATCACTGCTTGCGATCCCGCAAGTATTCACTATGCAACGCTCACCACGCTGGCAGAATTGGCGGACCCTACCCTCGAAAGATGTTTTATTGTCCTCGGTCTGCTCACAGAAACACCAACTTCGATCGATGCACTGCAGGGGCGCGCGGCAGCGGTCGCGGAATACCTGGCGGCCATCTATGGCATCAACTTTCCCGACTTTTTTGATGCGTCACTGTTTGCGTCCTTCATCAATACACTTTCGTCTGAAGGACTCCTTAAACACGGGGAAGATGACAACAACATCTGCTGGCACGAAGAACTGACCCCGTTACAGCAGACGATAGGGCGTTTGATCGATAGCGAGGTCAATAATTACCTGCAGTATGCGCTACAGATGAGCGCCAAATTGGCCGCCATACCCGCATCTAACCCAGGGTAGTTAACCGGCCCGTCTAAGCCGAATACACTTCTAATCGATTGGAACGACCGTCGTTAACGAACAACGGTTTCTTATCGGTAAATGTGGGCGCCCATCGAGGGCGCTTAACGACGATTCGCCGGCACCCAGTTCCTAGTGCAGCATGAAACAGAGTCTGAATCTGGTCTCCATCGTCGGGCCCGACAAACGCATGCAGGACCTGCAGTGCGCCCTTCGCCTTGGCCTTTCGTGAAGACGAACGGAATGGCGGAGGGTACATCGGGTCGATCAGAACACCATCCGGAACTGACGTCATTGACGTCAGGAAGGAGACAGCATCACCTCGATGCAATTGGATTCGCTCCGCGACACTAGTCTCATCTTGTGCAAGCGCAGACTGTAGCAACAGATATAACGGATGACTCCTTTCAATCGATTCAACGTGCGCTCCCGCGGAAGCCACCAGAAAGCTATCGGTACCTAAACCTGCTGTGCAATCAACGATAAGGCGCCCAGGAGCAGCCTGAACTGCTTTGACGATTCGCTCAGAGCGAATACTGCGCTGTCGTCGTTGCATGGAGACATGAGAAAAATCGACCCGCACGTCCGAGAGCGCAGGATCCCTGGCGATCAATCGGTATCCTAGCGCGGTATGATGTAGACGAAACTGACTCATTTCAAATCGAGACGCCAACGATTTCGGTTGAAGTCACCGCTGTTTCGAGGGCGGCGTCGCAACGGTTTCCCGGAGGTATTGTGGCAGTGCTTCACTTGCGACAACACCTCCATTTTGGCCGATGATATGACGACCGAGAGTCACTAAGTCGGATCCTTGTGGGACACCCACGTTATCAAAATCCAGCAGCTGTCCCCTGACCAATGCCGCACTTTCGTGTGGCCAACCATCACCTGTTGCGGTAAGCATCGACCAATCGAGGTCCAGGTCGTCAAGGACCGCAATGCGTTCATCGAATTCACAGACCGCCACACCGTTTTCGTTTCGATAGCATCCAAAGAACATTTCATCGACCCGTGCATGCATGGCAACGGCAATCTTGTCGTCACCATGGCGCCTGATGCGCCCTTGTGCGAGTGCAGCGAGCGTCGACACCGGTGCTACAGGCAATTCCAATCCAAACGCCAGCCCCTGCATCACGCCTGCAGCAATGCGTAACCCCGTAAATGAACCCGGTCCCTGCCCCAGAATAAGACCATCAAGTTCTCCCAGTACAAGTTCTGCCGTAGCCATGACCTCATTGATCATGGGCAGCACAACCTGACTATGTGTTCGATCAACCTTTTCGGATCGTTCAAACAATACAGCACCGTTCGCGACGCCAATAACGCAGGATCGCGTTGATGTATCAAGAGCTAGAAGGTTCACGCAAGATATCCTGAAAATACACGCTTGCCTCGTCGTTACTCGTGAGGATCGGCATTGACGGCAACGAATGCAGAAACTCTGATCCGTAGTCATGTGAACGTACGCGGGGATCGCCCAATACAAATAGTCCTCGCTGGCGCTCTCGTCTGATCAATCGGCCGAAAGATTGTCTGAGTGCAATGACTGCCTCTGGGAGAATGTAGTTACGAAAGCTGTCTTTTCCCGACATCGTCATAGCCGACATGCGGATCTGAACATCGAGATCCGAAATATTCGGAAATGGCAGTTTGTCCAGAACCAGCAAACGAAGTCGATCATCCGCCAGGTCCATACCCTCACGGAAAGTCTGCGTGGCGAGCAAAACCGGTGTTTCCATGACCGAGAACGCTTCAACAAGTGCCTGCCTGCTCATCCTTCCTTGCACCAGCAGACCATCAAATCCGGCCAGCATTGCCGCAGCCTCGTCCATCGCCCGCTTGCTACAGAACAACATCAAGGTCGGCGCCTGACCCAACATGGGCAACACCGAATGGATCAACTGTGGGATGTGCGACGACTCAGACGGATGGGGAAGGTCTGGAATCCACAGGTTGACCTGGTTGGCATAGTCGTATTCGCTAGCGAATATTGTTGTCCGTGCGTTCTGCATCCCTGTCGCCTGTTGAAACTGATCACAGGTTCCGTTGATAGCCAGGGTTGCAGACGTGAAGGCCCAGCTTGCACCCGATTCAGAAACCATGCGAGAGATCGATCCAGAGACCGAATCCTGAAGCGCACGGATGTAGAACCCGGTTCGGCGCGCTTCATCACGCTGGATATTATCTCTACCCGCATCAAGCAAACGTCGCAACGTCGCATTCAGTACAGCAACTCGATGCCCAAGATCACGAAACCGGAAACTCTGCTCAGCCGCCTGATCCACCAGACCTCCAAACAACTGCAAACACTCAACGATTCGGTAGAGCACAGTTTCGCTTGAGTCATCGGCAGCGGCTACCACGGCATGCTCCAGGGACGCTGCGGCGTCCAGCATGACGTGATAGTCAATGTCGGTTCGACGGGATTCCTTAACGACCTCTGTGATCAGATAACGTAACTGATCTGACGACAACGACAATGTCTGGGAACCTGCCACCACCTCCGGAAATCTGTGCGCTTCGTCGACGACGATATGATCGAAACCGGACAACGCGTTTAGCGGGTCAGCCTGTGACATCCCCGCGAGTAAGTGGTGGTTGCCGATCACTATCTCAGCACGATGCACACGTTCCTGAAGTCGTTTCAGGGGGCAACGCTCAATCATCGAACAGGACGAGCCTTCGCAGTCTTCTTCTAGGCAGGTAACGATCTCCTGTAATCGCTCATCAACATGCGCATCCACGAACTCAGTCAAATCGCCGGATTCGGAGCGCGGCCACCAGGCTTGCAGCTTTCTCAATCGCATCATCGTTTGTACCGAGACATCTAGCCCCAGCTCGGGGTTTAGCAGCTTCCGAGGACACACATAGTTACTCCGCCCCTTCATAATCACCACCGAACGATGCCCGACAATTGGCATGATGCCATCGAGGACCGTTTTCATCTGTTGCTGCAATGTGTGGGTTGCGGTGGCAATCAAAGTTCTCCCCGCATTCAGAAGTACGGGAAGCAGATAAGCAAGCGTTTTTCCTGAGCCCGCGCCTGCTTCGACAATAAGGTGGGTTTTTGTGCTTAGTGCCCGTTCAACTTCCAACGCCATTTCAAGTTGGCTGATCCTGGGACGATATTTGGGTATGACTTCACTGAACTGATCACTCAGTAACAATTCAGGAATTCTATTCTGGCGCGTCGAGACAGTGTTGCTGTCCTGCGCATTTATCGTCAAAACCTGAGATGTATCCTTGGAAGCTGGCATTGTTTTGTTTCTATACGCATAAAAAAGCCCTCATGATGAGGGCCTTTGTTTAGGTGCCAGAGTGTTCCTATCGGAACAAGTCTGGCACTCATCTTACTGCTTATTTTTATTTTAATTATATCGGCTGAAGCCGCAGTCAGCTTATCGCTTCTTGCGAGCAGGCGTCTTGCGCTTAGCAGCAGGCTTTTTCTTCGCCGCTGTCTTGCGCTTGGCAGCAGGCTTTTTCTTCGCTGCTGTCTTGCGCTTGGCAGCAGGCTTCTTCTTCGCAGCCGTCTTACGCTTGGTAGCAGCCTTCTTCTTCGCAGCCGTCTTACGCTTGGCAGCAGGCTTCTTCTTCGCTGCTGTCTTACGCTTAGCTGCAGGCTTTTTCTTCGCTGCTGTCTTACGCTTCGGTGCTGCTTTTCTTGCGGTACGCTTGGCTGCTGGTTTTTTCTTCGCAGCAGTTTTACGCTTCGCCGCTGCCTTGCGTTTAGGTGCAGCTTTTTTCTTTCGTGCAACCACTATCTTCACTCCTGTCTGAATTAAAAGTTCAGTCCTGAATCAGCATCTCTATCGTGTCCTCTGCTCGGCATGATCGATTCGCCATCGAACAAGTGATCTACATCGATGAACAGAAACTACAACAATGACAATTTCTCATCACAATTGTGCATGTCATCTTTCGCACACCACTCATCGACTTTGTATTAATCAATACGCTTAAAGAAGCTGAGCGCAAGATACAGTTGCGTGAACGGCGCCAAGTTTAGAAAAAAATTGTTCTTTTGCACACCTTTTTTTATAAAGAGTTGATCTTTTTCATAGTTTTACCAAACAAACCTATTCCAAAATCAATACGCAGCTCTGCAAAATTGGTTACATAATCAACACGATTGGTTCCGTGCTGGTAACATTACGCATTTATTTCTTTTAACGCCGTCTCAACCTGTACTTTGATGGCATCGGTATCGCCAACACCATCGACTGCGCAATAGGCAGGTCGTCCGCCTCCCGCATTAGACATGTCACTGTAAAACGCGACCAATGGTTGCGTCTGCTCCCGGTACACTTCCAGGCGATTTTTGATCGTGTCTTCCCGATCATCATCGCGTTGGATCAGATCCTCACCGGAAACATCATCTTTCCCATCTACTTTCGGTGGATTATAGATGACATGGTAGACACGACCTGACCCAGGATGGACACGACGTCCGGCCAGTCGACTGATGATCTCGGCATCCGGTACCTGTATTTCCACAACGCCGTCGATCTCAACACCCGCATCGACCAGGGCCTGCGCTTGTGGGATCGTTCTCGGGAAACCATCGAACAAAAAGCCCCGCACACAATCTGGCTGTGATATTCGCTCCTGTACCAGCTCGATAATGATCTCATCCGTAACCAGTTCCCCCGAATCCATCACCGACTTCACACGATTACCAAGCTCTGATCCCGACTTCACCGCCTCTCTCAACATATCGCCCGTTGAAACCTGCGGGATGGCGTATTGATCAACAATAAACTGTGCTTGAGTACCCTTGCCTGCACCGGGAGGTCCCAAAAGAATGAGTTTCACTGTGTTCTCCTGCATGTGTTGTTGATGTCGTTGATGACGAAAGTTACATGATTGGATCGAATATCCACCGACGGATCAATAGCCCATAGCGAAAAGTGACAATCCGGGATGTGGTCACCAGCCGGAAATGGTGCGTTTGGTAGACGCACATTCGGGAGCTGTTCGATCCTTTCCAGCTTGCGAAGTACATTGTTTAAACTACACCCATTAATAGTCGTGTTCATTCGGCTCTTCCTCAAAAGCCCTTTGAAGCGCGAGTGCAAACAGACACCAAGCTCAGCTTTTTCATGTATGTCTCGTGTTCGAATCTGAACCTCAACAACCTTGCCCTACGGACCGATGAAGTCGGTGTGAAGCGAGCGACAGCCGTTGAGTTTCGGCGATGCGATGCAGTCATCAGACTCCCCCGAAAGATTGGCACACAGTAGGTGCACATGACCAGCGGTCTCTGCCTCAAGCCTAATCATGGAAAACCGTCTGGCCAAAGTATCTCGAAATCTCTCGACATAGCGCTCTCGACCCACTCGTCGCGCTGATAGCAGCCCTGCAATTTGCTTGTACTAATCCAAATGCAGGTAGGGAAAAGAAAGATCTTCTAATTCCCACTTGAGTTGTCCGACGCCCAAGTGATGTGTGAGCGGGGCGTAAATGTCGAACACTTCCGAAGCCAGTTTATGTTGACGTACGTATGTATTGGTAGATGCGGCCCTGATGCGACAAGTGCGTTCTGCTAGTTTGGTTGACGCTAGACGAACGTCATCGACCAGCGTGATCGAGATTCGGCACGCCTTCCAACTGATTAGGCCGCGTACCCAGTACTTAGGTCGTAAATACTCGGATATTACTAAACGATGCTATTCTGAGCACGCCGGTAACCAGATCTGACCCGACCCTAACATACTGGTTGCAAACATGCTGAATGGTGGTCTGGTTTTCGCGCAGTGCGCGATACACGATCGCAGTGACAAAACCATCTTCTTCAATACGGAGCTCATACAGGCTTTCTTCCGTGTCCAAACCCATTCGGAAACTCAACAGACACTTGCCCAGGGTTTGTTATTAAGCATAGATCTCTTTTCAATCAGTTCGCAGGCTTGGCGAAGGCCTGTCTTATCGAAATCAGGATCGACTCCGTGATGTTTAAAAGCTAGCCATCAAGATCGACAACCCCAACACCATCGATCCGAGGAACTATGCGCACCTTAAACATGCGCTGTCCTTTTGGAACGTGTAAATCGCGCGATTGACTCCACGTGGGTGGTATGCGGAAACATATCCACTACGCGCGCACTATCCAGGCAAAAACCTGCGTCTGTGAGCAAGTTCGAATCACGAGCCAGCGTCACCGGATTGCAGGAGACATACACTATCGTTTCAACATCCGAATCTGCAAGCCACTTGCACAACAATTCTGCACCTGTCCGCGGAGGGTCCAGAACTACCTTATTGTAAGGAGACAGGGAAATCGCAACGCCCTGATCGGAGTAAAGGTCTACGACTTCAAAACGCAAGTGGGGCAAATGGTTCAACCTCGCATTATATCGAGCACGGCCGACGCTCATCGCTGCACTTTCGACACCAACGACCTCATCACAATAGGCCCCGATCGGGATTGTGATGTTACCGATTCCACAGAAGGTATCTAGAACACGATCGCAGCGCTCCAGTTCCAGCAGTCGAATCACTTCCGCAATCAACTGTCGATTGATCGCCGAATTGACTTGCACAAAATCCAAGGGGTGAAACGCCATTCGAATCACCGTGTCCGGATTCCGACGCTCGGGATCCAGATCGTGTAGAGAGTAATGCAGAAAGTCAGAGGCGTCTTCCGGCCAGTGTCGGGAACATGTTTCAGGGCCTTCAGGTTGAAGAAAGACGTCTATATGATGAAATTCTGCAAACCTGGTGAGCGCAACGCGATCCTGATCTGTCAATTCAAACAGATGTCTGACAACAAGGGCAGTCTTGTCATCACCGACAGCAACCTCGATTTGAGGGACCTTCGAAGGCTCACTTAGCGATTCGACGAGTCTTGCCAGCGGTTTCAGGAGTTCTCCGACCGGATCGGCCATCGTCCAGCATCGCTCTGTATCGACAATAAAACCACCATGCTGCTCTCGGAACCCCACAAGGACCTCATCCCGCTTCGAAACATAGCGAACACCAAGCCTTGCTTTCCGCCGATATCCCCAAACGTCAGCGGTCAGGGGGGTTAGCCATTGACCAGGCTGAAGATGCTGCAGCAATGCATGCACCCTGGATTCTTTCATCGTGATCTGAGCCGCAGGCGCCATGTGCTGCAACGAACAACCACCGCAGAGCGAGGCAGCGGTACACTGCGGTCGAACGCGGTCCTCAGATGCTTCATGGATATCGATCGCGCGAGTAATCAGACGACGACGCTTTCGCGTGATGGGTTGCACAGTCACTTCCTCGCCTGCCAGCACACCTGACGCAAGAACAGAACCCTGCTCATCAATGCCGTAGCCATCGGCCTGCAAAGATGCGATGCGCAGCCTAAAAGGATCGCGGCGTTTCAAGATTTTGGCGAGAATACACCGGTAGAGAGGTACCGGTCACCGCGATCACAAATAATGGCCACAATCGTTGCGTCATGAACCTCTCGGCTGATCTGCAGCGCCCCAGAAACACAGCCACCGGAAGAAGGACCGCAAAAAATACCTTCCTCTTTCGCCAGCTGACGCATGGTTTCTTCCGCCAACGACTGTTCTATATCGATGACCCGATCTACCTGTGTCGCATCATAGATTCGAGGAAGGTACGCTTCAGGCCATCGCCTGATACCGGGGATAGCACTACCTTCAATCGGCTGCAATCCAACAATCTCAATGTCCGGCTTATGTTCGCGAAAGAACCGCGAGACACCCATGATCGTTCCTGTGGTACCCATAGAACTCACAAAATGGGTGATCTCACCACCTGTCTGTCGAAGGATCTCCGGACCTGTCCCTTCATAGTGTGCACGAGGATTATCCTGGTTAGCGAATTGATCCAGCACCACGCCTTTACCATCCGCGACCATCTGATCCGCGAGATCACGAGCCCCCTCCATACCTTCATCTTGCGACACCATGACCAGCTCCGCACCGTAGGCCGCCATTGCCGCCTTACGCTCCTCGCTCATATGAGATGGCATAATCAGGACCATATGATAGCCTTTGATCGCAGCTGCCATGGCTAACGCGATACCGGTGTTGCCGCTGGTAGCTTCGATCAAGGTATCTCCGGGTTTAATACGTCCTGCTTTTTCAGCTCTTGCGATCATGCTGAGGGCAGGTCTGTCTTTGACGGATCCGGCCGGATTATTACCTTCAAGCTTCACCAACACTGTATTGCTGGTTTCGCCAGGTAGCCGCTGAAGACGCACAAGAGGTGTCTCACCAATACATGACTCGATGGTTGGATAGTCCATCTATTCTCCCATTCACGTGACCCATCCACCCTCGTGTGATCATGGCCGAAATGAAACCAAATGCCGAAACGGATCTATAATTTTATGAACGTTGTGAGTGGCTATGAACAGCCCACTGATGAGTCTATCTATAATAACAGGTTCGATTAGGACTATCACAAGAACGCTCCTATCCGTCTCTTCCCCTTTTTTGGCAATTATTCCCCCGTTTCGTCACCTGGGTCCTCACGATATGGCTGCCAACGCACGCCGCTCTTACCCTCGCTACTGCCGTCATTGTGGTGAGACTCATCGCCTAAGTGCTCGCAAAACACTTCACCACCATTTTCTGGTGAATACACCGCACACGGGAACCTAGAACCGGCAATAACCATCACAGCAGTCCGTTCGACAACTCATTCGGCCAGCCATTCAACAACCCCGAAAACGAAGAGGGACATTGCGCATAGCGAACACATCATAAAAGCGATCACCCCAATTGGGGCTTCTCTGATCTCTAAAGCCAACCCCAGGCTCCCTGAGAGTCGTTTTGTCGTTCCATCTCCCGAGAGTTTGCTGTTTCTCATCGAGGAGCAACAATATCAAATTGAATGGCTCGACCCATTTCAATGGATTGCCCAAACTCAATCGTATCCTCGCACGCCTAAGAAAAATCAAGGAATCGGATAACCGGGAAGAACTGGATCTCACAATGACGCTCTTCACCCATAAAACTCATGGACTCCAAACGTGTTATGACTGCACCGCAATGTCCTCGGAACCAGACCGACCATAATAGAATCACCCTGATCACCCGTCCGAGAACTCAATGACAACCCATGCAATGGCATGTTCGCGTTCGTCCGACAGAGAAATATGAATATGATCTGTCCCTAGTCTGGTCAAGGCAGCCCCAACCAACTCAACCCATGGGGACCCATCCAGTCGCTTCCTGATACCAATCTGCTTAAACGAAACACCTTGACGCATACCTGTTCCCAGCGCCTTAGCAACAGCTTCCTTCCCCGCAAAACGCCTTGCTAGATAGCCGATCCGATCTCCGGATAGTTTTTCGAAGCGGCGACGCTCTCGATCATCGAGGACTTTACTGACAAATCGGTCGCCAAATCGTTCCAATGAGCGCTCAATCCGTGTGCGAGCGACCAGATCGATTCCGATCGACCGAATCATACTAAGTGCGCTTTCAGACTGCGGTACATCTGACGCGATATCAATGGCTTACCTCCCAACAGATCATCAATCGCCGCCCGCGTGACATCTCTGGCAGTGCGCACGCTATTACCATCCAGATCGTCGGCTTCAATGCGCAACAACGTCGACCCGGGATAGCGACCTGCAGACTCACTCGTCGCAACGAACCCCGTGCCCGGTTGAAATCGATATGTTTGTCCTGGCGATACGCACTCGCCTGAAGCCGCATCTATACCAAATGAAATGCCGTAACCCAGTTCCTCCAGGAGCTGTAACTCAAACCTTCGCAAAGCAGGTTCGATCACCTCCGTGCTTTTAGCGATAGATAGCTTCGTCAACAACTGGCCATAACCAGCGACGACCTTGGGCAGAGGATCGTGACGGACAAGCAGTCTGACCAGCAGCTCGTTGACATACATGCCGATCATCAGACTCTGTCCTGGAATCTGAAGAGGTGGCGCCGGAAAGTCTGTTTTCGTGAGCGTTTTCAACTCCCCCTTACCGCGCCAGCTCGCGAGAAATAATCGAAACGGTTGCAGACTCGATGCCAGGCGGCCGCTTTTGGAACGTGCACCTCGCGATACGACTGTAACTCGACCGAACTCACCTGTGAGCAGATCCAAGATCAGGCTGGTGTCTCGATACTTACGGGAATGCAGGACCCAAGAAGGCGTTAGTGCTTCACTCATCCCGGTACCCCAGGCTGCGTAAAGCACGTTCATCGTCCGACCAGCCACTTTTGACCTTCACCCATAGATTCAACATGACTTTACGCGATAGCAGGGCCTCAATATCCGTGCGTGCGTCTGTGCCAATACGCTTAAGCCTCTGGCCGGACTTTCCGATCAGGATCACCTTCTGGCCCTGACGCTCGACATACGCGGTCATATCAATATGGATAGTCTTTCCGTCGTCCTTGAACTCATCCACCTGAACGGTGACGGCATAGGGTAATTCCTCTCCAAGCTGACGCATGATCTTCTCTCGGACCGTCTCCGCTACCATAAACCGGACACTTCGATCAGTAACTTGATCATCGGGAAACAGAAATGGACCTATCGGCATTGCCGCATTCACCAGCGCTTCAAGCGCCGAGACATTTTCACCGGTCGCAGCAGAAATTGGGGTAAGCTCGGCATTAGGGAAATTTTCCGCCAGTTCTGACAGCTTTTTTATGAGCACATCTTGGCCCGCTAGAAGATCAATTTTGTTCACAGCAATAATCAACGGGCATCCGAGCTCACGCATTGCATCCCTGGCCTTCTCATCGTCCTCATTCCAACTCGCGCGGTCAGTCATCCAGACCACAACATCAACATCACGCAATATCGACACGGCGGTCTGGTTCATGTAGCGATTAATAGCCTTCTTCTGACCGTCGTGAATACCCGGCGTGTCGACATACAGAACTTGTGTATTCTCATCCGTCTTGATGCCGATCAGACGATGCCGTGTCGTCTGTGGTTTGCGCGACGTAATGCTCACTTTCTGACCCAACAGATAATTTAGCAGCGTAGACTTACCGACGTTGGGGCGACCAATCAGTGCAGCGTAGCCACATCGTGTGCTAACAAAACTGTCTTCGTGTGAGTCAGACATCGAACAGGACTTCCAACGCTTTTGAAGCCGCAGACTGTTCTGCCGCCCTTCGGGCACCCGCCTCACCGAGCACCGGTTCGCTCAGGAGGTCACAGTAACAGGCTACAACAAAGAGACGTTCATGGTCCGGTCCAATGGCTCCAACTACCTCGTACCGAGGTAACGACACCCGCCTGGCCTGCACCAGTTCCTGCAGTCGCGTTTTGGCATCTTTAGTCGCTGTTTGATGAATTGTTTCTGACAAGCGATCGGCAAACCATCGATGGACACAGGCATCAGCTGATGCGAGATCCGAATCCAAGTAGATAGCTCCTATGAGAGCTTCCAGAGTGTCCGCCAAGATAGAATCCCGATCAAATCCCCCGCTCTTCAGCTCACCTTCGCCCATAATCAGATGTTCGCCGAGATTAAGTTCTCTCGCGATTTCCGCCAGGGTCATCTGTTTAACGAGGCTTGCGCGCATTCGGCTGAGTTCGCCTTCGCTGGCATGCTCAGCCTGATCGTAGAGATACGTAGTCACCACCATGCCCAAAATACTGTCGCCCAGGAATTCGAGCCTCTCGTAGTTATGGCTGCCGAAACTGCGGTGGGTCAGAGCCTGACGGCACAAGTCGTGATTGGCGAACTCATAGCCAAGACAGCGAAACAATCTGGCGAGCGTTTGCGCTGTCATGGGAACTACAGCATTTCTTCGCTGTGCTGAAGTCTGAAGACCAGGTGCACATTGCCGACCAGCTCGTTACGTACCGGAAAATCCCAATTGTTGCTGATATTCAATAGTTTGATCATCATGTCTTCGATCGCATTATCGCCGCGACCCGCAATACTGTTTTCATTTCCGATCCGGTTCATCGCGTAACTGACGGCGCCGTGGTCAAAGTGCGGAGCTGAAAAATCTTTAATCCCACGGTCAGCACACCACCAAACAGAGGCATAGTGATAAACCAGCCACCGAATCCCATTCCTCGCCGAGAATATGATGAGTCATCGTGGTCTCCTGTTTCCTGCCAAATCCTGACGTCCAACCTGAATAGATATTGTCTCATGTCGGATGAAAGCGTCGCTCCGGATCAACGAATCAATCCGTTTCTGGCCAGTGTTGGCATGTTGAACCCAGGCTTCTTGTGTAACCAGATCGCCACTGCCTTACCAACAATCTTCTCTTCAGAAACGAAACTCCAGTCCCTGCTATCACTGCTCTGGTCACGGTTGTCACCCATCATAAAGTAGTGTCCTTCAGGTACAACCCACTCGTCAGGTCTATTCTCTCGATAGGGACTGACATGGATCAGATGTTCAGACACACCCAGTTTTTCCGAATACACCTGATATCTCGGCAGGTTCGGTGGGATGTTCGCAACGAAAGCCCGGGGCTGCTCGACACCATTAATATACAGAGTCTTGTTCTCATATCGAACCCTATCACCAGGGACTCCGACAATCCGCTTGATGAAATACTCGTTCTCATGGGGTGGAATAAACACCATTACCTCACCGGTCTTCGGCTCGTCCATCTCGATGATGCGCGTACCCAATACTGGGAGCCTGATGCCATATGCGTACTTGTTAACAAGAATAAAGTCCCCGACTTGCAGTGATGGAATCATAGACCCTGTGGGAATCTGGAACGGTTCAGCGAGGAACGAGCGTAGGACCAGAACGACAAGCAAGACGGGAAAGAACGATATGGAATACTCGACGACAACAGGACGAGCAATTTCAGGCTCTGACGCTTCCGTTGCCGGTCGCTGAATCGCACCGTCTCCGTCTGTCGCAGATATCGCCATCGCCGCCAAGCGGCGAGGATGGAACACAAGTGCGTCCAATAACCAGATGAGACCGGTGCCCGCAGTAGCAATGACAAGGATCAGCGGAAAATTCACACCCATGGAAGTATTCGCATATGCTTAGAGTTGGTTTGAACCATCTATTTCTCGACCTTCAGGATCGCCAGGAACGCATCCTGGGGTATTTCGACACTTCCCACCTGCTTCATGCGTTTTTTACCGGCTTTCTGCTTTTCAAGCAGCTTTTTCTTACGCGTGATATCACCGCCATAACACTTGGCAGTCACATTTTTACGCAGTGCCTTGACATTGGTTCGCGCCAGAATTTGCCCCCCGATCGCGGCCTGAATAGCGACGTCAAACATCTGTCGAGGAATGAGTTCCTTCATTTTACTGGTGAGCGCCATCCCTTTGCTGCGGGCATTATCCCTGTGCACGATTATAGAGAGTGCATCGACTTTATCGCCGTTAATCAAGACGTCGAGCTTCACGAGATTGGCTGCCTCAAAACGATCCAATGAATAATCCAGAGACGCATACCCTCGACTGACCGATTTTAGACGATCAAAAAAATCGAGGACGACTTCTGCCATGGGCAAATCATAGGTCACAGACACCTGGTTCCCCACGAATTGCATATCCTTTTGTACACCGCGACGTTCAACACACAGCGAAATGACGTTGCCGAGGTGTTCCGAGGGTACGAGGATGTTTGCACACGCAATAGGTTCTCGCATCTCCTCGATGACAGAGGGCTCCGGTAACTGTGAGGGATTATCGACACTGATCACCTCACCAGTCTTGCCTAGGATCTCGTAGATAACGGTCGGTGCAGACGTGATGAGATCTAGATCGTATTCGCGTTCCAGGCGTTCCTGAATGATCTCCATGTGCAGCATACCGAGAAATCCCAGACGAAATCCGTTGCCAAGCGCATCTGAAGATTCGGGCTCATAAACCAGCGACGCATCATTTAATGTCAATTTTTCAAGCGCGGTGCGGAAGTCTTCAAAGTCATCGGCACTCACCGTGAACATACCCGCATAGACTTGCGGTTTTATCCGCGCAAAACCAGGCAACGCGTCAATGTCAGGACTATCGGCATGCACAATTGTGTCACCGACCGGTGCCCCTTTTACGTCCTTGATGCCTGCCACCAGATAGCCCACTTCGCCAGCATTCAACGTACCCGTAGATTGTTGCCTTGGAGTAAAGATACCGAGATCATCTACCTGATGGATCTTACCGTTGGATTTTAGGGAAATGCGATCTCGCTTCGTAAGCCTTCCCTGTGTGACCCGGATAAGAGACACCACACCCAGATAGTTATCGAACCAGGAATCGATGATTAATGCCTGGGGGGGAAGGTCTCGGGTATCTTCTGGGGCAGGGATAACTTCGATCAAAGTCTCCAGTAATTCTTCAACGCCATCGCCTCGTTTCGCACTGACAAAGACCGCACCACTGGCATCGATACCAATGATTTCCTCGATTTCCTGGCTGACGCGATCAGGGTCTGCCTGTGGCAGATCCAGTTTGTTGAGGACGGGCAGGACCTCGAGACCCTGTTCGATCGCGGTGTAACAGTTTGCTACCGACTGTGCTTCAACACCTTGCGCGGCGTCGACAACCAGAAGCGCTCCCTCGCAGGCTGACAACGAACGCGAGACCTCATAAGTAAAATCGACATGCCCCGGAGTATCAATAAAGTTCAGTTGGTAGGTGTTTCCATCTTTCGCTTCATAGTCCAGAGTGACACTCTGAGCCTTGATCGTGATCCCCCGCTCACGTTCGATATCCATCGAATCGAGGACTTGCTCCGCCATCTCGCGATCCGATAAACCGCCACACCGCTGAATAAATCGGTCTGCCAGCGTCGACTTCCCATGATCGATATGTGCGATGATGGAAAAATTTCTGATGTAGTCTGGCTCGGCCACGTAAAGTCTGGACCTCCTGAAGGCAGCCGTGGAGTTTAGGCGATGCACCTGTTCCACGCCAGACAAGTCCACGATCGTTTGACCGGTGTCAGTCCACCTTGAGCACCATGAAGCTAGGGCGACCATTTCTCAGAACACGAATGTGGACCCTATCACCGGGTTCGAGTGCTTCTAACTGTGCACCAAAATTATCTGCAGATTGAACCTGCTCGCCGCCCATAGACGTGATGACGTCGCCACGTTGAATTCCGGTCTTTGCCGCTGTACCAACGCTACGAGTGACCATCACCCCCTTGTCGAGGTCCAGCTGGACCCGCTCGTCATCTGTAAGATCACGAACACCCAGCCCCAGAGACGTTTCGCTTTTATGTCCCGATGATCGATTCACTCCCAGTAGACGATCGTCCAGCGTACCAATCGTCACTTTGAGACGCTCTCGTCGCGTGTCACGTATCACCACGACATCAACCTTCTCACCGACGCGGGTCTGTCCAACAAAGTGCGGAAGCTGTGAAGATAGATCGATTTCCCGACCATCAAACTCAACGATGATGTCACCTTCCAGGATGCCCGCGGCTGCCGCAGGTCCATCCAATGTGATTTCAGCGACCAGTGCGCCGGTGGCACGGTCCATCCCAAACGATTCAGCCAGATCCTTGTCGATGGGCTGTATTAACACACCCAGCCAGCCACGTGTGACTTTCCCTTCCGTCTTCAACTGCTCAACGACATTCAATGCGATATCAACCGGAATCGAAAAGGACAATCCCATAAACCCGCCGGATCGTGTAAAAATCTGCGAATTAATTCCGATCACTTCACCATCCATATCAAACAGGGGACCTCCGGAGTTCCCTGGATTAATCGCCACATCAGTCTGGATAAACGGAATATAGTTGGCACTGTTCTCTGGAAGACTGCGGCCCAATGCACTGATAATTCCAGCCGTTACCGAATACTCAAATCCGAAAGGCGACCCTATCGCCACCACCCACTCGCCGACTTCTAGGGATGCTGAACGACCCAGTTTGACGGTGGGCAGGTCATCGGCGTCGATTTTCAGTAATGCCAGATCAGACAGTTGATCAGCACCAACCAATGTTGCGGTACGTTGTCTTCGGTCACTAAGCGATACGGTAATCTCATCTGCGTCAGCGACGACATGATGGTTGGTAAGCACGTAGCCATCTGTAGATATGATGAAACCCGATCCCATCGCGGGAGGACGGAATCTAGGGCTTTCCGGGTCCATAAACCGACGAAAAAACTCTGGGAGCTCGGGATCCTGAAGCTGATCTGCCCATCGATCGGATTGTCTTGTTCGCTCTGCGCTGATGTTGACCACTGCAGGTGACACTTCCTTGACCAAGTCCGTAAACTGCGGCAACTGGGCGCTAGCAAACTCGACCCAAGACACACAAAACAGTACTAACCATCGCTTCATCGCTACTATCCCGATTTCAAATCAACAATCGACGGCCAGCTTCCCTTCGAGGAGATCTGGACCACAGTGGTTCTTTTGGGGTGTGGTTCAAAACCCGTCCGATACTTCCTGAACAGTGTCCATGCGCATCAGGATGACTGCGACCGCAATACCCAGAGCGGTACCAATGACCGTTACTAAATCGGACAGTGGTTCATAAGGGATGTTCAACAAAGATGGGAGATATCCACCGATGATGGCACAGACGGCAACTGGTAATAGACGGCAGTAACGCGGTGAAGACCAGATGGATCCACAGCCCTGGCAACCGCCTGCCGAGCATTGTAGTTTTTGCGCCGTGCGGCTCAGCGACTTTTCCTGATTGGGAGCATGGCTAGCACTACCCGTGGATGGCTTATTACGAGTACTCGTTCTCAAGACCATACCTCAGTTCGCGCAGGGGTTCATCATTCCTTACTACCCAATGTCTTGTCACTACCCACCGTTTGAACATTGGGATCCCGGGCTGGGTCCTGACCGTGTCGATTCAAGTACTCACGCAGTTCGCGTTGACGTTCCTCATCAAGTTCTCGTAATTCGGGTTGTACATCGGACGACGTAGCCAATGTTTGTGTATCGATTACCCGCGTCTGATTGGTTTGAGTAGCCGGGAGATCAGACGAGGACCCTTGGGACAGTATCGGCCTCTCAGCGCCACTGCCTTCCGTCATGGTGATACTAACCAGTCCAACAGTCACCACCAGGCAAGCAGCCAGGGCGATCGCCTGAAACGTCCTCGCGTGTAAGAGACGCTTGTTAGTTCCGCCAGACAAAGTCACTACGTCATCCTCCGCGATCGCATCACTGATGGACTGATGTAACGTCTGGTGCTGGCGCAAATTCAGTTGGCGAGTGGCCGTCCGCCCAAGCGCATCCTTGATCTTCCCGAAGGACAGCAAGGCATCACGGATACTATTGGGGGTATCTGATTCCTCTTCCAATTTGTATTGGCGCAGAAGCTTGTGAATTTCAATCTCACTGGCTTCTTCATCTAAGAATGCCGACACCAATTCTCGGTTCTTGTCCGACCTGTTTGACACGTTTTCAGTCCTCTAGATCTGTCACGTTTAATTTAGAGTTCCTTGGCGGCCCTTTCCGGCCTATTGCCGAGCGATATCCAAGATCATCTATTACGTGATCTCTCATTAAATGCTTCCAGGATTGACATTAAACTCGGGCTTTAGAGCCCAGTCAAAACCCCGGATCTTTCTCCCTGAACAGACCACATTTATTCCATTTCGTTCATTCTGTTTTCGATCGCTTCGCGTGCTCGGAAAATCCGAGATCTGACCGTCCCCACCGGGCATTCCATGACCTGAGCGATCTCTTCATAGCTCATGGCTTCGAACTCGCGAAGGGTAATCGCGACCTTCAGTTCTTCAGGGAGGTCACCAATCGCCTGATAGACGACCTCTTCCAACTGGGAGGACACGAGATTGTCTTCAGGTCCGCCAATGTCACTCAGAATCGGATCGTAATGTTCACCGTCGTCAATATCGACGTCCACCCCCGGTGGTCGCCGCGATCGAGAGACCAGATGGTTCTTGGCTGTATTGATGGCGATACGGAATAACCAGGTATAAAACGCGCTGTCTCCGCGAAACCTAGGCAAAGCGCGGTATGCTTTGATAAACGCTTCCTGGGTAACATCCAGCACCTCATCCTGATCACGAACGTACCGGCCTACGAGACTGATAATCTTGTGCTGATACTTCAACACAAGGATCTCAAACGCCTTCTTGTCACCCCGCTGAACGCGTTCAACCAGCTGCCGATCTGTCTCTCGTGCTGATTTCGCCACGTCTTGTCTTCCTCTCAGTCAAGTCGTCGTAAGCCCCATTCAAAGTGCGTCCGTGCGTTCGCGTCATTGACCACGGCGAACGTCGGAAGCGGTTTTCCCTCAGTGAATCATAGCAGTCCCGGGGCAATTTGTCGGAACGTCCCTATCACAGGGAAAACCCGCCAAAATCCACAGAGAAGGACTGGATGTCTCATCTGTCTCCTTGAACCTCTCCTCCGAGTTGTGAATGATGGTCCACCTCAACGTTCCATCGGTTCTCGAAATGTCTGACCAATTCTTCGATGTACTCATCATCGGCAGCGGCGCTGCCGGAATGACGCTCGCGCTGAATTTACCGGACAACGTGTCGATCGGAATGATCTGCAAGGACACCAGCAGCGAGGGGTCCACCTACTATGCTCAGGGTGGAGTCGCAGCAGTGATTGACGAGTACGACAGCATCGACTCCCACATCAGCGACACCCTGGATGCTGGTGCTGGACTGTGTCATCAAGACATTGTCCGTTTTACCGTGGAACGTGCACCGGAGGCGATCAACTGGCTGGTGGAGCTCGGCGTGCAGTTTGATACCCAAGCCACATCCGACGGTTCGACCGAATTTCATCTTACTCGTGAAGGCGGGCACAGCCACCGAAGAGTCATTCATGCAGCAGACTCCACCGGTCGAGAAATCGCACTGACCTTACAAGCCCAAGTCGATCGCCGACGGAATATCCGAACACTTGAGCGGTATGTCGCTGTCGACCTGATCACCGCCGACCGGCTTGGTCTCGCAGGTAAACAGATCCATGGCGCATACGTTCTTAATCTTGACGACGGCCACGTACTGCCGGTGTCCGCCCGGTTTGTGGTACTCGCGACCGGGGGTGCCAGCAAGGTCTACCTGTACACCAGTAATCCAGACACTGCATCGGGTGATGGTATCGCGATGGCGTGGCGAGCAGGATGTCGTGTCGGCAACATGGAGTTCAATCAGTTTCATCCGACGTGCCTCTACCACCCGGATGCACGTTCTTTCCTAATCAGCGAGGCACTCCGGGGAGAGGGCGCCCAATTGATCCTGCCAGACGGCACGCGATTCATGTCTGAGTTTGATGACCGTGGTGAGCTGGCACCTAGGGATATCGTCGCTCGGGCGATAGACCACGAGATGAAGCGGCTGGGATGCGATTGCGTTTACCTCGACATATCCCATCAGCCTGCAGAGCGCATCAGGCAACATTTCCCAACCATTCATGAACGCTGTCTATCCCTTGGCATTGATATTACTCAATCACCCATTCCCATCGTGCCTGCAGCTCACTACACCTGTGGTGGTATCGTGACGGACACCAACGGCCTGACGGATGTACCTAACCTCTATGCGGTCGGGGAATCGAGTTTCACGGGCCTACATGGCGCCAATCGGATGGCCAGTAACTCACTGCTCGAATGTCTCGTATTTGCCAAATCGGCGGCACAGCATATAGCGGCTCAACACTTCCCCCAGCCTTCAGTGACCATTCCACCCTGGGACGAGAGCCAGGTCACCAATTCAGATGAAGAAGTCATCATTTCGCACAACTGGAATGAGCTACGTCACTTCATGTGGGACTACGTCGGCATTGTCAGGACGGACAAACGCCTTCAACGCGCACGTCGACGTGTTCGCCTTCTGACGCAGGAAGTATCGGAGTACTACAGCAACTATCGGATCAGCAAAGATCTGATTGAATTGCGTAATTTGATCGTAGTAGCAGATCTGATCATTCAGTCTGCTATTCAAAGACGTGAAAGCCGCGGATTACATTACTCACTCGACTATCCAGAGATTCACCAGGAAGCGAATGACACCATTCTCGTGCCACCAAACTATGGCTGATCACGAAACCGCATCAAGGCAAACCAGTGCCAGATCAGTACAGGCGAGAGCAAAGTCAATGGCTCCGACCCTTCCCCACGGTCCATGAGCCAAGTAGGCTTGTGGCAGCATAGACGTGGGAAGACTATACCTATCTGTCTGTCGCGCCAGCAGACAACGCATTCACACACGATCGAAAAACAGACCCAAAGTTTCACAAGCCACTCCAGCTGGTTGGTCAACATTGCCTCGATTGCTATCGCATGTGAACCAGAGACCGGAGCGCCAAACTACATGGAGCGCTCCCGTTGAATCTGCAGATTTTGCACCGTCAGCGGTACATCGTTATTTGGGCTGTACCCGGTCGAGGATGTGTCGTACCAGTGCGGCAAGTTCTGGATCTTCCGGAACACCCTTTTCACTGAACCAGAAGAGCAGATCCGGATCGTCCTGTTCAAGCAATCGGACGTAGACGTCCTGTGTGGCTGCGGGCAACCCATCAAATGCTTCGTCAAAGAAAGGCACCAGGAGCAGGTCAAGTTCGCGCATACCTCGACGTGATCGCCATCGAAGCCGATTTCGTGCTGTCTGTGAGTCGCTCATGGTGATCCTCTCAATCGCGGCAAAGTATACCTATTTGAACCATCTCAGCTGCTATCGTCACGAGTAAGATACCCTAACACGGTTCTTACGGTTACACTTTCCCCATGCAAACGCTGCTAACACAATTCGGATTCCTCAGTCTTCGTGGGCGAGATGCGGTCAAGTTCCTTCAGGGTTACACCACCTGTGACCTGAATGATCTCGATAATCAGGTCTGCCTGAAAGGAGCCATCTGCAACATCCAGGGTAGGATGGTGACCAGTTTTCGCATCATCCGCCTCAGTGATGAGGATCTTCTTCTTCGAATGCATTGCGACCTCCTGCAGGTAACGGTCGATTTCCTCTCCAAGTATATCGTGTTCTCAAAAGCCACGTTGCAGATTGAGTCCGAGTACCAATGCGTAGCGACCTGGCTAGAGGAAGAGCAACCGATAGATACGGTCGTCCAGGATCAAGATAGCTACCTGATCAGTTGCGGAGAAGGACGCTTTGAACGCTGGACCGAGGCGACGGTTCCGATTGAACCCACTTTAAATGAAAACTGGATGAACGCAGACATCAACGATGGGCTTGCCTGGGTGGCACCCGCCACGAGCGAAGCGTTTCTCCCTCAGATGTACAACTACCACAATGTGTCCGCCATCAGTTTTAGCAAAGGCTGTTACCTAGGCCAGGAAATCGTCGCCCGTGCGCAATACAAAGGCCAACTGAAACGGCAGCTGTTCCGGGGAATGCAGATAGAAGCGGCGCCACTTTCGGCTGGCGATACGCTGGACGGCGTTGATGGACGTATTGCAGGTATGGTAGTCGCCACATCAAAAACACAACTTCTGGCGGTACTCTCAGGCCAGGAGCCCACAACCGTAAATATAGGCGATCAACAGATCAGAGTTTATCCCGTCGTCGGTTAAGCGGCCCATAAATGGATGCTTCTGCAATCTTTCCGAACACAACGATAGACAACCGCACACTGCCACGTTCTGCAGACATTTCCTCAGTGTAATAAACTGCCGAGAAGCAAGTTTGTGGTCTGAAACTGATGAAAACTCTGCCTGCAACGACGACCGATCTTGAGACTGCACGACGCCACATGGATGAATGGGGCTACTGTATCCTCGCTGACGTCATTCCTCCTGATGAATTAGCGGCTGTCAGGCACCGTTTCATGGAACAAACTGCCGGTGAAGAATCCCGGGGGATTGCCTACCACCTACCCGATAAGAAGCAACTTGTGAAGTTCCTGCTTAACAAGGGACAAGTCTTCATCGACCTGCTGTTCAAACAACCGGTCCGTGATATGATCTCGCATGTACTCGGCCCCGCTTATCTTCTGTCATCCTACAACGGTCACATCGCACACCCTGGAGGCAGCACCGCTTTTCACACCGATCAGTTCTGGATGCCGCAACCGGTGACCCCCGGACAATCCACGACTGTGAAACCCGGCGCGATTACTCGCGGCAAAAATAGAGGTCACCATGTGGGCGATGACAACGCCATGGACATACCTGCAATTGCACCAGCGTTTGTCTGTAACGCCATGTGGATGCTCGACGACTTTACTCCCGAGAACGGAGCCACCATCGTCGTGCCCGGCAGTCACCTTTCAGGCAGACAACCCGATCACGATCTTGACGAAAATGCCAACTGGGTCGCTGCCACCGGACATGCTGGTTCTGTGATCCTGTTCGAAGGGCGCACGTGGCATTCAACGGGTGTGAACTATTCCAACGATACGCGCATAGGACTCACAACAAACTTTTGTGCACCTCAGTTCCGCCAACAGGAGAACTTCCTGCTAGGAACGACCCCAGAAGTTCTGGATAGTGCCTCCGACGACCTGCTGAATCTAATCGGATTCAAGCCGTGGCAGGGTTACGGTGGTTACGAGTCCTATTACGAGACCGTCCAGCGTGGTCAGTACGCACTAGGCGAGCTGTCACCGCTTGAAGCCTTACAGACGTACCCTGACAAGATAGAAGAGGGCCATCAGTGAAATTTGTATCGGTCAAACCCATCACGCTGGTTCGAGCAACCACCATTCTCTTCCTAGGGATTGTTTGTGGTATGCAGCTCGGCTTGTATATGTACGACTACTACGATGATGGTGTGGCCGACATTCAATCACTCATCACTGGTGTCGTCATGGTGCTATGTGCATTGGGCTTTGTGATTCTGCAGTATCGTTCAGAGTAGTTTTGAGGCCAAGGGGTAGCAATGGCAAGGATAGGATTCCTGGGGCTGGGTAACATGGGGCAACCCATGGCCATCAATCTGCTCAAAGCGGGACACGCGCTTACGGCGTTCGACATTGTGACCGAACGGTCAGCACCTCTCGTCGACCACGGGGCATCGATCGCAGACACCGCAATATCTGCCGTACTGGACGCGGATGTCGTCATCAGCATGTTGCCAGCGTCAGAGCACGTTGCCGAACTCTATCTCGGTGGTCCCGGAGGCAATGAGGACCAGGGGCTGGTTAGTCAACTGAGCGCAGACACCTTGATCATCGATTGCTCCACCATCGCCGCTGAAACCTCCAAAGCCGTTGCGTCTGCTGCCGCAGATCGTGGTATCACAATGCTCGATGCACCAGTGTCCGGTGGCGTCGGTGGCGCTGTTGCGGGGACCCTGACATTTATTGTCGGTGGGACGGAAGGCGGCTTCAATGCGGCCAAACCTATTCTCGAAGACATGGGCAGGCAAATCTTTCATGCTGGAGACGCCGGTGCTGGCCAGGTCGGGAAAATCTGCAACAACATGCTGCTCGCAATCACCATGACCGGAACAGCGGAAGCGCTGCAGATGGGTGTCGACAACGGTCTGGACCCAAGAGTGCTGTCAGATATCATCAGTGCCAGCTCCGGTGGAAACTGGGCAGTCAGTTCCTATAACCCGTATCCAGGAGTCATGGACACTGTACCCGCGTCCGACGACTATAAAGGGGGATTTCTCGTCAGATTGATGATCAAGGATCTTGTGCTTGCATTGGACATGGCCAGGCGGTCAGGTTCAGAGACGCCACTTGGAAATCTCGCCAATAGTCGCTACGAGCAGCTGCGAGAACAAGGACTCGATGACATGGATTTTTCCAGTATTCAAAAGCTTTATCGCGCAACCGATCGTTGAATGTCGTAGACGTGTTCATACACACGAACGAAGCATGAACATATCTGACGGATGCTGACCAACAGTGTAGTGTTTGAATCGACAATACCGAAAACACGACTGTCAGGACACCATCGGATCGTACTTCAACGATTATGCAAACCCACCACCCTCTTCTTTTCTTGCGCACTGCTAACCGGGTACGCCGCGTCTGACCACCATCCCAATGATGCGTCGGCCATCGCGAATAAAGTGTTGTCGAACCGACCCAAGCAGACAGCCCCGACCGGGAGAACCAGAAAGATCAACGTGTCGGACCATTGAATGCGTTCCTAAATCGAACTGCCGTCATTTCTATAAATGATCCAAATGTCCCTCGCCATAACCGCGTCAAGGTGTAGCCGCACATCCTCTTGTTCGGAAAGTACCCAGGCCGGATACCAGTAATCTTGTCCAGATAAAAATCCGGTATATTGAGACAATCGGACAGTACCACTACTTCCGATAAGCGTAATGCGTTTCACTGGCCGAGATCATCCAGTGGATGCGGTTTCGTTGGCTCGAAATGTCGAAGTATGTGGGAGGACGGAATCTCTGAAACTTCGCTGAATTGCCACCTGGGTGCATTGTCCTTGTCGATCAACAAGGCACGCACACCTTCGGTGAAGTCATCCTGATATGCACACTGGCTCGCGATATCGTATTCCATGCGAAACATGGCTGCGAGACCCATTTCACGCGCGCGTAACAGCTGTTGTTCGATTATCACAGCCGTCACCATGCATCCTGCCGCAAATCTATTCTGTGCCCGGACCAGCCATTTTTCATCGGTCTCCAGTGACTTCAGTCGACGGGCAAAATGCTCTGAAGCTTCTCCAAGGTTCCAGTGTTTTTCCATCAACACTGATGCAAGCTCCTTAAGTACATGATCATGCTGGTCCAACTGGCTTTCACCCTCATCCTCGAGAGCAAACCTCTTGATGGCCTGTGTTATTTTCGTTGCGGAATCTTCGACTTCGTTCCCGTCAAACACCAGCGCGACCAGGGAATTTCGAACAGCAGCCAGATCATCCTGAAGGACGATATGGTCGACCAGGTTCGCCACCCGACCGTCCGCCGCATTCAGTCGAGCACCCGTCCAGGCCATAAACGCCGCGTGGTGCGGCCGCATCTCTGACAACAGCTTAGTGCCTCCAGCGTCAGGAAATAACCCAATCGTTATCTCTGGCATGGCCATTTGGGTTGTCTCGGTCGCCACGCGGTGGCTACCCGCAGAAAAGATACCAAGCCCACCACCCATGACAAAACCGTGGCCCAGTACCACGATCGGTTTCCTGTAAGTATGGAGTAGGTAGTCAAAACGATACTCTCTGCTGAAAAATCCCTCTGCATATGGATTGGGTCCACCAGGGTTCGCCACCATAGAATGGTACAGCTCCTGGATGTCCCCCCCGGCACAGAACGCTCTATCCCCTGAGCCGTCAATCAGGACAAATGCCACACTATCATCGTCCTGCCATTTCAATAGCATGGGAAACATCAAATCAATCATCTCGAGACTGAGCGCGTTTAGCGTCGCCTTACTGTTTAAACGAATGTGACCACAGGCACCTGTCTGCTCAAACAGTACAACGTTGGACATTGTCAGCTGTTCTTCCAAGCTGGCTTACGCTTTTCAAGAAATGCATTTACACCTTCAATCTGATCCTCAGTACTAAACAGATCTACAAAGGCGTCCCTTTCAAGAATATAGCCTTCGCTCATTGCCCGATGGCGTGCACTCTGAATCAGATGCTTACAAGCTGCGATGCTCGTCGGACTCTGTTTCTCAGCCATCGTCGCCATTTCTCTAGCCCTGCTCAGACTCTCTCCAGTCGGAACCACCTCTTCGACGAGACCAATCGCCTTGGCAGTCTCAGCATCTACGCGTTCTCCAAGCAAGATCATCCGCTTAGCCCAGCCCTCTCCAACCAGCCACGACAAGTGTTGAGTCCCCAATCCCCCCGGGAGCAGGCCAACCGTCGCTTCCGGTAAACCCATCTGTGCCTGAGATTCGACAATGCGAATATCGCAACACATGGCAGCTTCAAGTCCGCCGCCCATTGCGAAACCATTGATAGCGGCAATGGAAACGCCGCGGAACTGACTCAAGGTTTCAAATGCCGAACTAAACTCTACGGCCATACGACGCGCATTTGCCATATCGCCATCGGCAAACATATTCAGGTCTGCACCCGCCGAAAAAAACTTGTCACCTTGACCCGTCAGGACCAGCGCATAAATCTCTCTGTTATCGTTCAGCTTCGCGACGGTATCCCTCAGTAACGTAAGACTTGTACCATCCCAAGTATTCGCAGGTGGATTGTTGATGGTCAACAATGCCTGATGTCCATCGATCCTGACTTCAATTTTTCTCATGTATCCCTCGCAACGGCTCTGAAATGGATCCGTCAGCTTAGACGAATCGTCATGTTGGTATCCGCAATCGCATCATCGTCATACCAGCGCGCAGTGACGGTTTTTGTCTCAGTGTAAAACCGCACAGCTTGTTTACCGTAGGCATGATGATCACCAAAAAAGGAGTTTTTCCAACCCGTAAAACTGAAGAAGGGTAGTGGCACAGGAATCGATACATTAATACCTACCTGCCCCACCTGGATCTCACTCTGAAACTTACGTGCTGCACCACCTGATGAAGTAAACAATGACACACCGTTACCAAACGAATTGCGATTGATGATTTCAATCGCCTCATCCAATGTGTCAGCACTCACCGTAACAAGCACCGGACCAAATATCTCATCTTGGTAGATCGACATGTCGGTGGTCACATCCGCGAACAAGGTTGGGCCCACCCAGTTGCCGTCCGGCATGCCCTCTACATGGCATGACGAACCATCCAGAAGGCAGCTGGCTCCCTCTGCTTTGCCCTGCTCAATATAGCCCAGAACACGCTCATGGGCGGCGACACTAATCTGTGGTCCGTAGGCAGCGCCTTCGTCATCCCACGCACCGGGACGAACAGCCGCCATGGCGTCTTTGAGATCGGTAAGCCATTCCTGCGCCTCTCCAACCAACACCGCAACTGACACCGCCATACACCGCTGTCCTGCCGCACCAACGGAGGATGAGACCAGTGCATTAATCGCCTGCTCCTTCGCGGCATCCGGCATGACAACCAGATGGTTTTTCGCACCCGCCATGCACTGCACTCGTTTCAAACGATCCGTACCCATGCGGTACACGTGCTGCCCGACCGGAACCGACCCCACAAACGACACCGCCTTGACGTTGTCGTGGGTGATCAACGCATCCACCTGGTCCTTCCCGCCATGCACCACCTGCAACACATCTTTTGGAAATCCGCATTCATAGAACAACTCAACCAGCTTGTTGGGCGTCATAGGGTCCTGCTCGGATGGTTTCAGTATGAACGCATTGCCTGCGGCTACCGCCAGCGGAAACATCCACAGTGGAATCATTGCTGGAAAGTTGAATGGTGTGATACCGACACAAACACCCAGTGGTTGAATGATCGAGTAGGTATCAATCCCTCTCGCGACATTTTCCACAGTCTCGCCCATCATCAGTGACGGAATATTGCACGCCTGCTCCACGACCTCTATTCCGCGCCACACATCTCCCTGTGCATCCGCAAAGATTTTTCCGGTCTCCTGTGAAACGATTTCCGCAATCTCATCCTGTTTTTCTTTGAGTATCATCTGGTAACGCATCAAACATCGGGCCCGTTCCGGCGCAGGCACGCTTCGCCATGCCTCAAATGCCACCTGTGCCGCCATGACAGCGCGTTCAATCTCATAGCTCGTTGTCAAAGGTGCTTCGGTCAGTAGGACCTGATTCGCTGGGTTGATGACCGGGATACTCTCTGTTGCGACACTGGGCCTGAACTTACCATCGATATAATTCTGCAGTTGCGCCATGTCTCGTCCTTATCTGTCTATGCTTGCCTATATTTGAGTGAGGCCCAGTCTATCGGCGTTTGTCTCTGGGCACTCAGGTATTCGTTGCACTGAGAGAAGTGTCTACACCCAAAAAATCCGCGGTGGGCCGACAACGGTGAGGGGTGCGGCGCTTTCAACACTCGATGTCGTTCGGAATCGATCATACTGCCTTTCTTCTGGGCATAACTCCCCCACAGCATAAAGACGACGGATTCTCTTTGCGTTGCGAGAAGCGACACAATTCGATCTGTGAACAACTCCCATCCTCTACCGGCATGTGACGCTGCGCTGCGATGCTCCACTGTGAGTACAGAATTCAGTAACAACACCCCCTGTTGTGCCCAGCCCGTCAGACAACCATGGGGAAAGTGACCATCCGCCAATCCCAGGTCCGATTCAATTTCTCGATAGATGTTGATCAATGACGGTGGCGGTTGAACACCTACCGGCACGGAAAAGCACAGTCCATGTGCCTGTCCTGGACCGTGATAGGGGTCCTGCCCGAGGATCACAACCTTTACCTCATGAAAAGGTGTCGTATCGAGCGCATTGAACCACTCAGTGCCGCGAGGATAAATGATCTTCTTCTGCGCTTTCTGTTGCTGCAAAAAGCACCTGAGGTTCTGCATATAAGGTGCATCAAACTCACCTTGCAATCGAGTCAGCCAGCTCTGCTCAAGCGTGATCGCCACGCGCTAGTCGGCTTTGGGTCGCATATGCGGGAACAGCACCACATCCCGGATAGAAGGTGAGTCGGTGAGCAACATTACCAATCTGTCGATACCCACACCTTCTCCCGCCGTCGGCGGCATTCCGTATTCAAGCGCAGTCACATAATCCTGGTCATAGTGCATCGCCTCTTCATCACCTGCATCGCGCGCCGCAACCTGCTGGCGGAACCGCTCCGCCTGATCTTCCGCGTCATTGAGCTCTGAGAAACCATTGGCAATTTCCTGTCCCATGACAAACAACTCAAAACGATCAGTTACATCTGGGTCATCGTCGTTTCGTCTTGCAAGTGGTGACACCTCAGTTGGGTGTTTGGTCACAAACAGGGGTTGTTCGATCTGGTCTTCGACGCAGGCTTCAAAGATCTCCATCAACAGCTTACCCAGTCCCCAGGACGCTTCGACTTCGACCCCAAATCGATCTGCCACCGGAACCGCTGTCGATCGCTCTGTCAAAGAATCCGGGTCGACGTCCGGGTTGTAGTGAACGATCGCTTCCGCCATCGTCATTCGCACAAAAGGTCGACCGAAATCGATCTCTTTACCCTGGTACCTGAAATGTGTCTGACCGATCACGCGTCGCGCGACTGATCGAAACATCGCCTCAGTCAGGTCCATAAGGTCATTGAAGTCGGCATACGCCCAGTAAAATTCCATCATCGTAAACTCAGGACTATGTTTCGTGTCCATGCCTTCGTTACGAAAGTTCCGGTTGATCTCAAAGACCCGCTCGAACCCGCCCACCACGAGTCGTTTTAGATTCAACTCGGGAGCAACACGAAGATACATCTCAGTGTCGAGCGCATTGTAGTGCGTGATAAATGGTGCGGCCGTGGCACCACCCGGAATGCTTTGCATCATCGGCGTTTCCACTTCCAGGAACGAACGCTCGATCAAGAAGCTACGGATTGATTCGATGATCTTTGAGCGCCTAAAAAATGTATCGCGCGTCTCCTGGTTCATGATTAGGTCCAGGTATCGCTGTCGGTACCGGGTTTCCGTATCGGTTAAACCGGCATGTTTTTCCGGTAAGGGTCGCAGTGACTTCGTGAGCAAGCGAATTTCCGATGCTTTGACCGTCAACTCGCCCGTATTGGTCCGCATCAATGTACCGGTCACCCCCACGATATCGCCGATATCCCAACGTTTAAACGCGTCATAGGTCGATTGGCCCACCACATCCTGGCGAACGTACGCCTGGATTTGTCCAGAGACATCCTGAAGCGTGATGAACCCCGCCTTGCCTTGGCCCCGGCGCAACATGATGCGCCCGGCAACGGTCGCAGTCATCGATCTTTCACTCAGTGTTTCTTTCGTCTCATCGGCATACTCGCTCGCCAATATCGCAGCGGTGTGCGTGCGGCGAAAATCATTGGGAAACGCGTTGCCAGCCGCTCGCAGCTCACTGAGCTTCTCGCGACGACCTGCGATTATCTGGTTTTCAGGTTGTTTTGGATCAGACACGACTACAGCCCTTGCTTCAGACTGGCTTCAATAAACATCTCAAGCCCACCATCCAGGACAGCCTGGGTATTGGAAGTTTCTACATTAGTACGTAGATCCTTGATTCTGGCGCTATCGAGAACATAGGAGCGAATCTGACTACCCCAACCGATGTCAGATTTGTTTTCCTCCATTTCTTGCAAAGCCTGCCTTCTCTTCTGATCCTCGATTTCGTACAACTTCGCTTTCAACTGTTTGATAGCCTGATCACGATTCTGATGCTGAGAGCGTTGATTCTGGCACTGTACCACCAGTCCTGTCGGAATATGTGTCAGTCGAATTGCCGAATCCGTCTTGTTTACATGTTGACCCCCAGCACCGCTGGCGCGATAGGTATCAACCCGGACCTCGCTCATATCGAGTTCAATCTCAATGCTGTCATCCAACTCAGGGGAGACAAAGATTGACGCAAACGACGTGTGTCTTCTGCTACCTGAATCAAATGGAGATTTTCGAACCAGTCGATGGACCCCCGTTTCGGTCCTGAGCCAACCAAACGCATAGTCACCCGAAAACTGAATAGTCGCGCCTTTTATACCGGCGACATCACCGGGGCTCTGCTCAACAACCTCGGTCACAAAACCTTTTCGTTCCCCCCATTTCAGATACATTCGCATGAGCATTTCGGCCCAGTCCTGGGCTTCGGTCCCACCAGATCCTGCCTGGATATCCAAAAACGCGTTGTTTTCGTCGACCTCGCCGGAGAACATTCGCCGGAATTCTAACTGCGCGAGACGATTTTCGAGGGCGTTCAATTCGTCAGGGAGTTCCGAGAGAAGTTGCGTGTCGTCTTCCTCCTGGGCCAACTCGATCATCGCGTCAGCATCATCAAGACCTACACTCAAATGGTCTACGGTCCCCAGGACAGACTCTAGGGAAGAACGTTCACGCCCCAACTTCTGTGCTTCATCAGGGTTATCCCAGACACTGGCGTCAGCGAGTTCCAGTTCTACTTCCGCCAGACGTTCTTTTCGGTTGTCGTAGTCAAAGATACCCCCGAAGAACGGCCAGTCGATCATTCAGTTCTTTGATGCGGCTGATCAGCGGATTGATTTCCAAAATGGGACCCGGCGTTCGAATTGAGAAGGAACGCGATTGTAAGTTTGATGACTGGGCAAGCGCAAACGGGCGTGCACCGAGGGCGACTGGCTTAACCTATTCTGAACACCGAAAGGGAGGATAGGATCTTCTCGAAACGAACTTAGACAGCATGCCTAGCCTAAGAGGTATCTATCTATACCTAGAGCAGACTGGTCCCCTCAGCGCGCTGTATGTGGTGGTGTTGTCATATTTACGACATAGGCGTCATCAAGATCCAGAGGCAGATCCAATGCTTCGATGATCAATTGGACCGATTCTAGCCCTCGATAGCGATTGATTTCCGGCCGGTAGGCCATGCGGTGTTGGAGTCCGGAGAGCAGATCTGTGTGGCCAAAGGCAATGGCATTAAACACCCGACCCCGGTCGGTGCGTAGCCGGAGACGCAGGTGCGCACCACCGACAATACGCTGATCAACGATTTCAAAGACATCGTCAAACAATGGTTCGGGAAATGCCTGCCCCCATGGCGCTGACGTCAGCACTCGTCGCACCTGACCGATATGCAACAGTTCAGCCGCCTCGCCATCACTCAACAGGTCATCTGTCAGATCTTCTTCAGTCAACCATCGATGTGCTTCATCATCGAAGGCCTCCGCAAACGCATCGAAGTGCTCATTCTTCAATGTAAGTCCTGCCGCCATTGCGTGTCCACCAAATCGCTCAATCATTCCGGGGTGCCTGACATCGATTGATGCGAGGGCATCGCGAATATGCATCCCCTGAATCGATCGCGCAGAGCCTTTGAGCTCGGTCGCCGAACCCGGAGCGAAGGCAATCACCGGACGGTGCAACCGATCTTTGATGCGCGAGGCAATGATCCCAACAACACCTTGGTGCCACGAAGGATCGGACATGCACACTCCCATCGCTTCGGAAGTTGTGTCTGCCAATTGCAGATTCGCATCCTCGCGCATTTCACGTTCAATCTGCCGACGCTCTTTGTTCAGAGTATCGAGCTTGACAGCCACCTCGCGCGCTTGAGCAAGATCTTCTGCGAGCAGGCACGCGATCCCAATCGACATGTCTTCGATCCGTCCTGCCGCGTTTAGTCTGGGTGCCAAACCAAATGACAAATCCCGAGTCGTCAACTGATCAATCTCTGCACCAGCAACTTCCGCCAATGCCACAATGCCAGGTCTCCCGAGTCCCGCTCGGATTCGAAGCAACCCCTGCTGAACCAAAATGCGGTTATTGGCATCGAGGGGAACCACATCCGCTACCGTACCCAGTGCAACGAGGTCCAAGAACCCGGCAAGGCTTGGCAGGTTCTTCTCATCACGACCCCGCAACGCAGCCCGCACGGCTGCCAGCAGGTAAAAGGCCACGCCAACACCCGCCATCGATTTACTCGCAAACGGACATCCAGGCTGATTTGGATTAACGATCGCATCCGCTTCAGGGAGTGTCTCACCCGCCAGATGATGGTCTGTTACCACCAATTGTATTGACAGTTCTTTTGCACGTGCAGCCCCTTCGAGACTCGCGATGCCATTGTCGACGGTGATAATAAGGTCAGGCGACCTCTGTTGCGCCTCGTCGACAATCTCTGGGGTCAGCCCGTAACCGAACCGGAATCGATCTGGCACAAGGAAATCGACATGATGTCCTCCCATAGATCGCAGCCCCGCCACCAACAACGCACTGCTGGTGGCACCGTCAGCATCAAAGTCACCTATCACGAGGATTCGATGCTCTCGCAAATGCTGAACCACCAGGTCTGCCGCGTGCGGTAAGGCCAATAGATCAGGCGGCAACAGACCGGTCAATGCATATGCATCGATTTCAGCAGCGGCCGGGTCCACACGCCTGTGGGACAACAACCGCTGGAGGAGATCAGCGCTGTTGTCAGCGATACCTCGACGTTTTAGCTTCGCACCGTATCTCATCACCCGACCCTGCGGGTTCGACTAGAGGACGCGTATTCGGGTGATTCCACCCGCGACGTTGGATTGCTCAGAGATTTCTGCCAACGCGGCATTCATCGCGGATTCTCTGACGCGATTGGTGATAATCACCACTGGCACCTCGTCTGCATTGGCATCCCGTTGTACAAGCGATTCTATACTAATGTTATGGCGAGACAGGATGCTAGTCAGCGACGCCATGACGCCCGGCTTGTCACGCGCTGTCAAACGCAGATAGAACGGCGACTCGATGTCTTCGATCAGCTTGATGGGTAACGTGGTCATGTCTGATGCGCCGTAGCCAGCACTCGGAATGCCCAGATGGTCTCTCGCAATATCGACGACATCACTGACCACCGCGGATCCTGTTGCATCACCACCAGCACCTGCGCCGTAATACATAGTCTCTCCAGCCGCGTTACTGGTCACCATCACTGCATTCATAACACCGCTGACCTGAGCAAGCAGTGCCGAATTAGGGACGAGAGTGGGGTGAACCCGCAATTCCACTCCCTCGCCATCCCTCGCGGTAATAGCCAGGTGCTTGATTTTGTAGCCAAGCTGGTCTGCAAATCGAACATCAGCAACCGTCACTTGAGAAATACCTTCTGTGTAAATCGCCTCAAACTCAAGCGGCACGCCAAAGGCAATCGTCGACAGAATTGTCAGCTTGTGAGCCGCATCAATTCCTTCAACGTCAAACGTCGGGTCTGCTTCTGCGTAACCCAGCTCCTGTGCTTCTGCCAGCACTTCATCGAAACCACGATTTCCCAACCCTTCCATTTCGCTCAGGATAAAGTTGGTCGTGCCGTTGATGATACCCGCCACACGACTGATCTCATTACCCGCCAGACCTTCCCGAATCGCCTTGATCACCGGGATGCCGCCGGCCACTGCCGCCTCGTATCGAATAGAAACGTTATTGGTATCTGCCAGATCAAACAACTCACCACCAAACTCTGCGATCAGCGCTTTATTCGCTGTCACCACATGTTTCCCAGTGGCAAGCGCTTCGCGCACCAGAGATAACGCGGGATCGGTGCCGCCAATCAACTCGAGCACGACATCGACCTCAGGATCTCGAACGACATCGAATATATCCCGACTAACCCGCACATTGCTCAGATCACAATCCGGATGATCGCGACGACAACCTATATGTACGACAGTAACGTCTGTTCCTGTTCGTGATTGGATGAGCGGAGCATAGCGTGCCAGCAGATTATAGGTGGCCGATGCCACAGTACCTAAGCCACAGATTCCAACCCGACACTGGCTGACATCGGCCATCATTAATGCCTCCTGCTATTAATACTCAAGTCTCAGATCTGATCACCAGTGTTGCGGAACATCCGCTTGATGCCTCGTATCGCCTGACGCGTTCTGTGCTCGTTCTCAATGAGCGCAAACCGCACGTGATCGTCCCCGTATTGACCAAAACCGATCCCGGGTGACACGGCGACCCCGGCCTCTTTCAAAAGCAGCTTGCTGAACTCAAGGGAACCCATGTTCTGAAACTGAGGTGGGATCTTAGCCCAAACGAACATCGTGGCTCGCGGTTTTTCCACTGCCCAACCGGCCGCGTTCAAACCGTCGCAAAGGACGTCTCGTCGAACTCGATACATATCCCTGATCTCTTCAACACAGCTCTGATCGCCCTCAAGTGCCGCAATGGCAGCGACCTGGACGGGCGTGAACATGCCATAATCTAGATAGGACTTGATGCGTGCCAATGCGCCAACCAGGGTGGGGTTGCCAACACAAAAACCCATCCGCCAACCTGGCATGTTGTAACTCTTCGACATAGTAAAGAACTCAACCGCAATATCTTTCGCACCCGTAACTTGCAATATCGACGGGACCTGGTAGCCATCAAATACAAGGTCTGCATATGCGAGATCCTGCACGATCCAGATCTGGTGTTCCTTCGCAACGGCAACCAGGCGCTCATAGAAGTCAATTTCGACACACTGTGTTGTCGGGTTACCCGGGAAGTTGACGATGAGCAGTTTGGGTTTGGGCCAACTATTAGTAATGGCTGTTTCAAGCTCGCTAAAAAAGTCGACGTTTGGTGTTAAAGGAACGTGACGAACATCGGCATCGGCAATGACAGCACCGTAGGTGTGTACCGGATAACTCGGATTAGGTACGAGAACACCATCACCGGGACCCAGAACCGCCATCGCGAGGTGCGCAATGCCCTCTTTAGAACCCAAACACACGATGGCTTCACTCTCAGGGTCCAGGTCGACATCAAACCGTCGCTCGTACCAATCGCAGATCGCCTTGCGTAATCGAGGAATACCCTTGGATTGGGAGTACCGATGGGTGTCTCCTTTCTGTACCGACTCGATCAGCTTATCGACAATGTGCTGTGGCGTAGCCTGATCGGGATTTCCCATCCCAAAATCTACGATATCCTCTCCACGCGCTCGTGCGTCCTGCTTCAGTTCATCGGTGATGCTGAAGATATAGGGCGGTAAGCGCTTAATGCGAGGAAAGTCGTCCATGGATTCGTTTTACAGAGGCGTATTACGAGCGAAAACGCATTCTATGATAAGCTTGCTGTCAGTGCTACGTAACAAGCAAGTTACGGATCGCCTGGTCGCAACCCCCTCACGCTGTTGTCAGGGAGCGGGAATACCGAGAAGTCGTGCCATTTCCAGCGGCGGACGATATCCCATAAGCATGGCGCCATCCTCAAGCACCAACGCTGGCGTACCTGTCACGCCCATCTCTTCGCCAAGCCGGTACTGGGTCGAAACGGGATTCGCGCAGACCCGTCGTTCGAGATCTACCCCAGATTTCGCTCGAGTCATCGCGTGAGTCGGATCATCACTACACCAGGTGGATACGGCCTTTTGGTAGGAGCGGGATTCAAGTCCTGCACGTGGAAACGCCATATAACGGATTGCGATACCTAGATCGTTATAGGCCTTCATCTCCTGATGCAGTTTTCGACAATAACCGCAATCAATATCCGTAAAAACCGTGACCTTCGCCTTCACTTTCTCAGGTGGAGGCGCAAACACTACCATTTCCGATTCATCAATTTCAGACAGTAGGCGTCGGCGTGCCTGCGTTCGTTTCTGTTCAGACACGTTCACCAGTTGAGGGCCGATCTGGTACATATCACCACTGATCATATGCCCACCATCTGCGGAGACATAGACGGTATCGCCACTAACGTTGACCTCATACATACCTTCGATTGGTGAAGTCTCAATACTCAGTATTCTCAGACCCGTCAGCGTCGAGGTGAGTGTGCGTGTAATCGCATCACGCGCTTCAGAATGTGCGGCTACTTCTTTGACCACAGAAGATGGCGTCGCTGCTACCTGAGTACCCAGCACAAAAGCTGCCGCCAGAATGAGTATTGTGTTTCGTTTCAAGCCAACAGGGCTCATGTGCCCTCTCCCCGGGTTTCGATGCCGCCCCACTTTGCCGCATCTATCGGAAAAATCAACGATCACTAACGTAACGACACTTTCGTCGCATTAGCAGATCGTTTCTAAAAAGGCCTAACAGCACATTTGGCCCCATAGATCCCTATCCACGTGGATGATGCGCCTGGTGAAGGTCCTTCAATCGATGCCGAGCCACGTGCGTATAAATCTGTGTTGTGGACAGATCACTGTGGCCTAGAAGTAATTGAACAACGCGCAGATCAGCACCGTGATTGATGAGATGGGTGGCAAAAGCGTGACGGACTGTGTGCGGAGACAGCCTCCCTCGAATACCCGCTGTCGCGGCGTGAGTCTTGATGCGATGCCAGAAGGTTTGGCGGGTCATCACTCTTCCCTGTTGGCTGGGGAACACCACCTGCGCCGCCAGATGACCTTTGAGCAGGTCGGATCGCGCCTCGTTCATAAAACGGTGAATCCAGGATAGTGCCTCCTCACCCATAGGTACCAGACGCTCTTTGCTCCCCTTACCCATGACTCGGACCACACCGGCACGAAGGTTCATATCGGCGATATTCAGTGACACCAACTCAGATACGCGCAATCCACTGGCGTAGAGCAGCTCCAGCATCGTCCGATCGCGCAGACCCAGCGGTGTTGAAGCGTCAGGTGCAGCCAAAAGATTTTCGACATCCGATTCTGACAACGTAACTGGGAGTGGTCGACCCAGTTTAGGGCTGTCGATGCGCAACGTCGGGTCAACGCGGATACGATGTTCACGGAGTTGATAACGATAGAAAGAGCGGAGCGACGACAACATCCGAGCCGCCGATCGAGCGCCCAACCCATCGGTCAATCGATCAGACAGATATTGTGTCAAATCCTGACGTTGTATCTGAAGCAGGTCGCGCCCTTTCTTTTCGATCCACTCCGAAAGATGCCTAAGGTCCCTTCGGTAGGCACTCAAGGTGTTTTCAGAAAGTCCTTTTTCCAACCAGAGGGCATCGATAAAGCTGTCGATCAGACGCTGATTCTGCATGAAACACATTTTACACAATGGGGAACTAATAAGTTCACCGACGGCAACTACGCGCCAAAGGGCAGTAGAAGACGGCCCTTAAGTCTGGCACCTCAGGACTGAAATAGTTCGCCTTAGTCGGCCTAATTCAGCTTTTCTTTGATCCTCGCAGAACGGCCAGAACGTTCACGCAAATAATAGAGTTTAGCTTTGCGAACATCACCACGTCGTTTTACAGCGATAGATTCGACCAACGGGCTGTGTGTCTGGAAAGTTCGTTCAACACCAACTCCGTGAGACGTCTTTCGCAAGGTAAAGGCCGAGTTCAATCCGCGATTCCGACAGGCAATAACAACCCCTTCAAACGCCTGTAGACGCTCACGGTTCCCTTCGCGCACTTTGACCTGCACGACGAGAGTGTCCCCAGAACCGAACTCGGGGACATCACTCTTCAACTGTGCATTTTCGATCTGCTCGATAATCTTGTTCATGTCGTGCGCCCCTGTTCCCGTGTTGTCCGTGATTCTTTTATGACCCAGTTTCTGACCGATACTCGTCCAGCAACTGTTGCTCAATCTCTGTCAGCGTCCGGTCCCTGATAAGGTCCGGGCGCTTTTCCCATGTTTTTCCCAACGCCTCTTTCTGGCGCCACCGTGCAATCATTTGATGGTTACCACTCAGCAACACATCCGGTACTCGCTTACCCGCAACCTCCTTCGGTCGTGTGAATTGTGGATAATCCAGTAATCCATCCGAAAACGAATCCTGTGCTACCGAATTGCTGTCACCGACGGCACCTGGCAACAGCCGGGTAACCCCATCGATGACCGCTAAAGCGGGCACTTCTCCACCGCTCAACACGAAGTCTCCCAGAGAGACCTCACGATCAATATCAGCATTGATTACTCGTTCATCAATGCCTTCGTAACGGCCACAGACCAATACGACACTACCCTTTGCTGCCCACCCTGCAAGGTCTTCCTGCGAGAGCCGCCTTCCCTGAGGCGATAGATATACCACCTCAGTGCACTTATCGGCAGCGTCCTTCGCCGAGTGAATTGCTTCTCTCAGCGGCGCCACCTTCATCAACATTCCCGGGCCACCGCCATACGGTTTGTCGTCCACCGTACGATGAAGATCCGAAGTAAAGTCCCGTGGGTTAAAACACCTCACGCTGATCAGTTCATCACGTAATGCTCGTCCCGTGACACCGATCAGATGGTCTTCGGTAAAACTCTCTGGAAACAATGTGACCAATCCAAACCACACGCGCGCTTCCCGGCGTCATCCTTCCCGGTGAAAACTCCTCGGAGTAAAATCATCCTCCGGGAAGCCGACCAAACGTCAATAGTCGGCAGCCCAATCGACCCGAATCAATCCACCTTCCAGATCGACCTCCAGTATCTTCTCCTTTACGTAAGGGATCATTCGATCCCGATCATCCACACTCTGATCACTGGGTTCAATCAACAACACATCATGGGCACCTGTAGCCATCACATGATCGACGTTGCCCAGACATTCTCCCGATTCATTTATCACCTGCATTGAAATCAGCTGGTGCCAGTAAACTTCTTCTTCATCCAAATCCGGCAATAGTCCAACATCAACCTCGATATCAATGCTCTTCCACTGCTCCGCCTCGTTTCGGTCGTCAATCCCCTGTAGTTTTACAATCAGACCGTTACTTTGTTGTTGTACCGACTCTACTTCGAAATGCGATACCGTTGCAGCATTTCTAGGAGTCCTACGGACCAGCCGCCAGGGCTGGTAGTTCAGGATCTGCTCGGAAGGATTGGTGAAGGACGTCAACCGAATCCATCCTTTGATCCCGTAGGCACCGCCGATTCTACCGACGATGACAAACCGCGCCTGGTCGTTTGAGTTAGGCAGCCGCACCGTCCGCTTCAGTCACCGAAGCTGCCTGCGCCTTAGCATAGTCACTGGCAATCTTCTTGACCCGGTCTGATGACTGCGCACCCCGGCGTATCCAATAGTCCATACGTTCAACGTCAAGACGGATGCCTTCGTCTGCACCCTGCGCTTTGGGATTGTAGAAACCAATCCGCTCAATGAAGCGACCATCACGTGCTTCACGCTTGTCTGCAACCGTAATGTGATAGTACGGACGTTTCTTACTTCCGGCTCTGGATAACCGAATCACTACCATCTTATTGATTTCCTTGAAAAAACTGCCATTCAGGACACTCCCGGGAATAGCCCATGACGATGAACCGACACGTCACCCACGCACATAAAGGCCCTTACACAAACAAGGGGTGCGTCAGAAGGGGCGACATTGTAAGGGATTGATTCTCCGATTGAAACCAGGTTTCCTAGGACCTCGAAGGTACTTTGGATCAGCGAAAACGTCGCCCACTCGTGGGACGCTGCATGGCGCTACCGAGTCCACGCATCATATTGGCCATGCCACCCTTCTTCGACATTTTCCGCATCATCTTCTGCATCTGTTTGTGCTGTTTCAAGAGTCGGTTCACATCCTGAATCTGGGTACCGGAGCCATTGGCAATGCGCTTTTTCCTCGAACCGCTGATGACATCTGGATAATGGCGTTCGTGGGGCGTCATTGAGTTAATGATCACTTCCATCTGACGAAACGGGTTTGCTTCAAACTTATCCGCCATCGTCTGGTTCATATTTCCCATACCGGGCAGTTTGTCGAGCAACCCGGCCACGCCTCCCATATTGTTCATCTGCTGGATCTGGTCGCGAAAATCCTCCAGGTCGAATTTCTGACCCTTCCGCATTTTTCGTGCAAGCTTCTGAGCCTTCTTCTTGTCGACCTTTCGTTCGGCTTCCTCGATCAGCGAGAGCACGTCACCCATGCCAAGTATCCGGGAAGCAAGACGATCGGGATGAAATGCTTCAAGCGCGTCAACTTTTTCGCCCATACCCAGAAACTTGATCGGCTTCCCGGTAATGGCACGCACGGACAGTGCGGCACCACCCCTTGCGTCACCGTCCGCCTTCGTGAGCACGACCCCCGTCAGAGGCAAAACATCATTGAAAGCTTGCGCAGTATTTGCCGCATCCTGCCCCGTCATGGCATCCACAACGAAAAGCGTTTCTGCAGGACCAACCGTCTCGTGCACGACACTAATTTCGTTCATCATTTCATCGTCAACCGCAAGACGACCCGCAGTATCCAGGATCAGCACGTCTGCAAACTGTCGGCGGGCTTCCGCGACCGCGTCCCGCGCGATCTGCTCCGGTTTTTGATCGGTCTTACTATCGAAAAAATCGACTTCGACTTCCGCCGCGAGTGTTCTCAGCTGATCAATGGCGGCCGGGCGATAGACATCGGCGCTCGCCAGCATGACCTTTCGGTTCTCACGCTGCCGCAGAAACAACGCCAGTTTCGCGGCTGTGGTGGTCTTACCTACCCCCTGCAAACCAGCCATGAGGATGACTGCTGGAGGTTGGGTCGCTAGATCGAGCCCGTGTTCGCCACCACCCATAGTGGCCACCAGCTCGTCGTTGACGATTTTGACAAACGCCTGGCCGGGCGAAAGGCTGGTTTCTATCTCCTGACCTATCGCTCGGATACGTACCTGTTCGACGAATTGCTTCACCACGGAGAGTGCAACGTCTGCTTCCAGCAGCGCAGTCCTCACTTCTCGAAGTGTTTCACTAATATTTTCTTCGTTCAGGCGCGCTTTGCCGGATAATTTACTCAGCGTCGCTGTTAGTCGTTCAGACAAAGACTCAAACACGGATTGACCTGCATCCTTTTTTGGATAGACAGGGTCTATTAAACCACTTGTATTCACACCCGCACCAGACAAAGACGTCTATCCGGCTTGCCAAACGGGGCGAGGCACGGAACACTAGCAATATGCTAACGACCATTCTGGCAGTCCTCGCAAGCGTGCTTTATCTAGCAGCCGCAGCCCTGCACCTGCACAGCACGCGCACACAGCAGGCCGATACCTCGCACCTAGTCGCGCTGGGGCTGCTGGCCCTAATTGCTCATAGCGGGTTTGTTGCCCTTACCATCATGACGGACTCAGGTACAAACACCGGCGTCCTCCCCATGGGAACTCTAATGATGTGGGCAATTAACGGAATGTATTTACTCAGCTTTTTGAGGCGTCCTGTCACCAGCCTTGCGATCTTCCTGTTTCCTGTCTCGGCGCTCACCATTGGTCTTACATGGTGGCTCAGCGATGGTTCACGTATTAGGGATAACCTGGGTATCGGGCTAACCACTCACATCGCCCTTTCAGTAATCGCCTACGGTTTGTTAGCACTCGCAACAGTGCAGGCACTGTTTGTCGCCGTCGCCGACAAAAGCCTGAAGAATCGTGCATTCAATATCATGCGATTTGTGCCGCCGCTTCAAGCCATCGATAGCATGATGTTTGAACAGATCAGGCTAGGCATCGTGTTCCTAACACTCTCGATCGGCAGTGGTCTGATCTACTTTGATGCCAGTGTCCCGGGCCTGATCCACCATACTTTTATTTCAGTCGCGGCCTGGGCTGTTTTCGCTATCCTTCTTGCAGGTCGTTACGTTTGGGGATGGCGCGGCGTCATTGCCTCTCGCTGGACCGTGGCAGGATTCCTGCTACTCGCGCTTGCCTATTTTGGTTCCAAGATCGTGCTCGAGGTCTTTCTAGGCAGAGTCTGATAATCTTGACAGGTGCGCTTCAGCGGCGCTACAACGACACTTCAAACACAGCCAAGGTCTCCTCGCTTGGAAGATCCATCTTTAGGCGCTCTTTTTGGCGCTGTCTTTGTTCTGGTCGTTCTGTCTGCATATTTTTCCGGCTCAGAAACCGCCATGATGGCGCTGAACCGCTATCGGCTTAAACACCTGGCCGACGGGGGTCATGGAGGCGCCAAACGGGCCAGTAAACTGCTAGAGCGTCCGGACCGACTGCTCGGCGTCATTCTGATTGGTAACAATTTCGTCAATTTTTCAGCTGCATCAATTACCACACTGATTGCAATCACCCTGTTCGGTGATAGTGGTGTCGCCGTCGCGCCTGTTGTCACCACGCTGCTGTTTCTGGTCTTTGCCGAGGTTGCGCCAAAGACAATCTCTGCCGCTTATCCAGAGCGCGTGGCACTACCATCCTCATATATTCTTGCGATCCTCCTGCGGATCTCATACCCCCTGGTGTGGGTCGTCAACGGTATTGCAAATGCCCTGCTTCGGGTGCTTGGAATCTCACAGGAAGACGGATCCAATATGGCGCTGACACGCGCCGAGCTCCGAACGGTTGTAAACGAGGGCCAGATCGGCGATCACCCACAGCACATGCTCTTGTCCATTCTCGACCTCGAACAGGTCACGGTGAATGACATCATGGTGCCGCGAAACGAAGTCTTTGCCATTGATATTGATGACGACGCTGAAGAGATCATCAACATCATTCGATCCTCCCAACATACACGGCTCCCCGTCTATAAGGACGACCTGGAGAACGTGCTCGGCATGTTGCATCTTCGTAACTTTGCCAAACTTGCAACCCGAGGCGATGAAGAACTCAATAAGGCTGCGATCATGCAGGTGGTTGAATCCCCCTATTTCGTTCCTTTGAATACACCATTGCAGCAACAATTGGTGAATTTCCAACAGGTCAAGGAACGCGTTGGCCTTGTGGTAGACGAATATGGTGACATGCAGGGCATCGTGACACTCGACGATATTCTGGAAGAGATCGTGGGCGAGTACACAACAGACCTCGCCGCAACCAGCACGGACATCCACCCACAGGAAGACGGCAGCTACATGATCGACGGGGGCGCACACATCCGTATGATCAATCGTCAACTGGGGTGGGACCTTCCCGTCGAAGGTCCCAAAACCATAAATGGACTCGTCACCGAAGAACTGGAGACGATCCCTGAGTTCGATGTTTGCCTTGCCATCGGATCGTACCGGATTGAAACCATCCAGATTCAGGACAGCCTGGTGCGCACCGTCAAGGTATCGAAGGTATCCTGATTGCGCGACTCCAGGCTACCGCCACTTCCGGTTAATTGACGCAATGATGGAACGGAACGCCGCCGTCACGGTACTCTGGCTGATCCCAACGCCGTAGTGCTTACGTTCCTGATCATCCATCAGTGCCAGAATACAGATCGCCTGCGCCTCATTACCCTCGTTCAGCGCATACTCTTGATAGTCCACAACGTTAAGAGGCTCATTCAGCGTTTCGACCATCGCCGCAATAAAAGCATCAATCGGGCCGGAACCACTTCCTGTCACCGTCAGCTGGTTTTCCGCAACGGTTATTCGTGCGGTAATTGTCTGGAGACCGTCTTTCGACGTCAGGTCATAGTCAATCAACGCATACGGTCCCTCAACCTCAATAAACTCGGAGACAAACGCCTTCCAGATTTCATCCGGCTTGAGCTCCCCTTCCTTCTGCTCAGTCAGTTGCTGAACGATCGGGCTGAACTCCACTAGTAACTCACGTGGCAAAGCAACGCCAAAGTAATGCTCGAGAATAAACGCGACACCTCCTTTTCCCGACTGGCTATTGACCCGGACGGTTTCTCGATAGCTCCCGCCGACATCCGATGGATCGATTGGCAGGTATGGCACTTCCCACTGCGAATCACCACCTGTTTCGACGACAGTCATCCCCTTACGGATCGCATCCTGGTGCGAGCCAGAAAACGCAGTAAATACGAGCTCACCGGCATACGGTGTACGAACATGTATCGGAATTTTTGTACAGGCCTCAGACACCTCAACGATACGTCGCATATCGGCGAGGTAAAGTTTTGGGTCCACACCTTGAGAGAATAGGTTCATAGCCATGTTGATCACATCGCAGTTACCGGTCCGTTCACCGTTGCCAAACAACGTACCTTCGATGCGCTCTGCACCCGCCATCAAACCAAGTTCTGAAGCCGCAACCCCGGTACCACGATCATTGTGTGTATGCAGGCTGATCACCGCTTTGTCACGACCGGGTAGGTTCCGAATAAACCACTCAAGCTGATCTGCATAGACGTTGGGGGTGGCCATCTCTACCGTAGACGGAAGATTCAGTATCATCTTGTCATCCGTAGTGGGTTGCCACACTTCCATGACCGCCCTACAGATATCGACCGCAAAATCCAGTTCGGTTGCAGTGTAGCTCTCAGGTGAATACTCAAGCGTGACATGAGTGCCTGCTGCCTTCAGCGTGTCGGCGTGCTTCTTGACGAGTTCGGCCCCATCAGTCGCCAGCTTGATCACCTCCTCTCGCCCCATATTAAATACAACACGTCGTTGTAGAGTCGAGGTGGAGTTGTAAAGGTGGAAGATCACCCGCTTTGCACCCGTTACGGCTTGACAGGTCCGTTCGATCAGTTCCTGGCGGGCCTGACACAACACCTGAATGGTGACATCGTCAGGAATGAGGCCCTCTTCAATGATCTGACGTACAAAATCGAAATCTGGTTGGGACGCCGCGGGAAAGCCAACTTCGATCTCTTTGAAACCGATCTCCACGAGCAGACGGTACATCTCCATTTTCTCGTCCGGCGTCATTGGATCAACAAGCGCCTGATTGCCATCTCGCAGATCTACGCTGCACCAGCGGGGAGCCTGGTCGATGACCTGATCAGGCCAAGTTCGATTCTTCAGCCGTACCGGTTCGAAAGGTTTGTACTTTTGAAAAGGCATCTTCACGGTCGATGCCTTCGGTTGGATTTGATCAGACTTCGGCTGATCCGTGGTATTGCTTGCTTCAGTGTTCATGAGAATCTCTGATCTGGTGTTATGCCGCGATCGGCTTAAGCCGCCATCCAAGGAGGCATCAACAGACGATGTAGGAACTTTGACAGGCCGCCTACAACGGCAGGCGTAGCAGGGTCTTCAAAGTGAGAGCAATAAGCGTCAGGGTCAGGTCAAGAAAATGTGACACAGGCAGCACCGGCAGCAAGTTGCTATCGTTTATGTGCTTTGGTTTTACAGCTTGCAACATTTTGGGACCGTTGGTGTGATCTGCCTGCTCAATTTCCTGTCGAGCCGACATTGGTGGAACAAATTATGGCGCGAAAACAGGGTAAAACCAACTCCCTACTCGCTAAACTGCTGCTTTCAAAGTATCCCGAAACCGCTTGAAGTTGTTGACGTAACCCATGGCTGAGGCGGTCAGTCCTTTGATCTGCGCATCCGACAGCTGTTTCACAACCTTGCCGGGTGAACCCATCACCAGTGAACCGTCAGGGATTTCCTTGTTCTCCGCAATCAGCGAGTTGGCACCAATCAGGCAGTTGTTACCAATCTTGGCGCCGTTCAGGATGACCGAATTGATCCCAACCAGCGTGTTGTTGCCAATCGTACAGCCATGCAGCATAACCTGATGACCCACGGTCACACCCTCGCCAATCGTCAGCTGGATACCACCATCGGTATGAAGCACCGAGCCGTCCTGCACGTTTGAATTCTCTCCTATCGTGATCACGTCGTTGTCACCCCGGACCGTCACATTGAACCAGATACTTGCGTTATTCTTGATCACTACAGAACCGATGACCGTTGCGTTATCCGCAATCCAGTAGTCTTCAGCGTCAATGTTTACTTTGCGATCGCCCAGGTCGTAAATCACCTAACGACTCCCCCTCTCCTTTGTAATCAACGGTAGCTTACCAAAAGCGTATACTCTCGCCTACGAAGTCAGCAGGTCGTTTTATGAAGTTTTGCAACCAGTGCGGCGCCGCGGGCCACTACATCATTCCACCCGGTGATAATCGGGATCGCTTCGTGTGCAAGAATTGCGGTCACATTCAGTATGCGAACCCACGCATCATCGCCGGTTGTCTTCCTATCTACGAAGACCAGGTGCTCCTGTGTAAACGCGCTATCGAACCCCGTTATGGCTTGTGGACTCTGCCAGCCGGTTTTATGGAGAACGGAGAAAGTACGCTGAGCGGTGCACTACGTGAGGCGAAAGAAGAAGCGAATCTGACGGCTGATCCGCAGGGTTTGTACACCGTGTTCAGCCTCCCTCACATTTCTCAGGTGTACATGTTCTACCGTGTACGCATGCTTGATATGAACTTCAGCGCCGGTGAAGAATCGCTGGATGTCAGGCTGTACGAGGAAAAGGAGATTCCATGGGATCAATTGTCATTTCACGTGATCAATCAGACGCTTGAACACTACTTTGAAGATAGAAAGACCGGCGTATTTCCCGTACATGAAGCCACGTTGGATCGCAGTACTGATCCATTGTTACGTTCCACCTGATCGGCTGCATGAAGATTCGCCCCCGTAAGAAGCTGGCCAGCAACGTAGTCTTCTCGTGGGTCTCCGATGCGTATTCAGGGCTGTATGTTGTGTATAACGAAACTGACCATGGCGACTGACCCTCTCTTTGCGAACACGCTACTTTTTGTCTTGATTTTTGGCTCGATTGCACTGTTTGCTGTCGGCTGGATCGCTCTCTGGATCTATTTTGTCTGGCAGGCGCATCGTCGGGAAATGCGAAACGACTATACCCTCAGTCACGAGGAGTACTGGCACCGGTTGGCGGACTCCCACAAGCGCAATGGCACCTGGGTCGGCAGCGAAGCTGAATACAACACCCAGAGACAGCCAGAGGAAACCGAACCAGAATCGACTGAATCTGATACGAGCACTGATCGACGATGAGTTCAGTGCACATTAGAGCAGCTGGCCGCGACGATGCGCGCGACCTGGCCTTTCTCATTAAACTCGCTGGTGAGAATCTACGATGTTCCAATACCGCAAAGTCGCAAGCGAAAGCGAAGATCCGCTCAGTATCGGTGCCCTTCGAGCTTCAGGGTCGGAAGGGAATTTCAATTTCCGGATTGCGCTATTTGCAGCGATCGATGGTGCCGGTCGGGATGTTCCTCAGCTACCGTCTACCTGATCCCTATGATTGAGGGGATCGTGAGGATTTGCCCAATGTCATCCGTCCGCTGGTTTTCCTGGAAGCCAAAGCTCTAGGGAACTGGAACATCGATGCCATCGCGACCGAAGTTTAAACCGAAGGGGAATTCGCAGCGCACTCGTGACACATCGCGAGACCATCGCAAAGAACACTGGCGCCATTCACCAAGGTCTTATCGTCGCCAGCGAGCATATCGGGGCGCACGCATTGTGTCCGAGACTGGGATACCAGGATTTTTCATCCCTGCCGTGACCTAACCGAAGGACCCTCTGGTGGCAATTAAGTCCTGATGACAGAGCCCGTCGCGTAGCAACCGATAACCGCTCGTCTAGTCCTTTGGTGGCGGAACAACGCCTGTGATCGGCTGCATATTGCGTACGTTCAGTTCGATCAGTACGGGTCCATCAATGCCCATGGCCTTCTCAATCTGCTCCGAAAAACCATCGACGGTATCCGCATGGAGCCCTGTCAAACCCATACTCTCCGCCAGCTTGACGAAATCGGGTGTACTGAGATCAGTTTCGCTGAACCGCCCGTCGAACTGATTGACCTGCAGACCACGAAGAACACCGTATCCACCGTCGTTAAATACGACGATCACCACCGGTGCCTGGTATTGAGCAGCCGTAGACAGTTCACCAACGTGAAACATGAAACCACCGTCGCCGTGCATGCAGAACGTTTTGACGCCCGTCGCAATGGCCACACCGATACCCAGCGGAAGACCTGGACCAATCGCGCCTGACGTCGGGAAGATATAGCCACCCGCCTTGAAAATAGGGAGAAGACCATTACCCCAATGATAGCCAGGCAACGTGTTATCACGCACAAAATAAGCATCGCGATCCATATATTTTGAAAATACGTCGAGAATACCCGCCTGATCAGGACCCAGTCTGTCGCGCATACCGGCTTTACTCTCCCCTGCGAGAGCCAGCAGTTGTTCCTTATATTGTGCATCCCCGGTGTCCAGGTCAGCTTCCGTGATCGCATCCAAGACTAATTTTGCATCGCCGACCACGCCGACTTCCGGCCGATAATTGAGGTTGATGTTCCTCGGGTCCACATCGATATGCACCATCTTTGGCATAGGCATAGCCACCTGTCCACCAGCAACGCCTGCTTGAAATCGAGTACCGACGGCGATCATTAGATCCGCATCCTGAACCGCCTTCAGGATCGGACGAGACAGCAGCAACGGACCCATCAATAACGGGTGGTCATCTCGTAGCGCACCTTTGCCGTTTGGTGTCGTGATCACTGGTGCATCCAGTTTCTCAGCGAGCGCGGACAACGCCTCTGATGCACCAGATTTTCCAATGCCACCCCCAGCCAGAATCACACGCTTACGCGACCCTGAAATGGCAGCAATGGCCTGTTCAAGACTCTCAGTATCGGCCGCAAACGGCGCGGGCAGATCGACGGACAGATCTCCCGGTTCAGTTTCCGCGTATTGCAGGTTGATAGGAATCTCCATCGCGCCGGGTTGTGGTCGCCCACTACAGATATCACGAATCAGATCTTTGAGTTGCGTTGCCACTTCTTCGATGTAGCGAGGCGATTCCACATGGGGTGCGACCGTTGACAACATTGCCTTCTGATTTTCTGCTTCATGCACATAGCCTTTGCCTTTGCCATAAAAGGTCGTTTCCGCTTGGCCGGTAATCACCAGAGTCCTCGAAGAGGCATACGCTGATTCATACAACCCAGTAACGACGTTGGTCGTCCCCGGTCCTGTACTGGCTAGGGCAACGCCAAGATGTCCTGTGGCTCTAGCATAACCATCCGCCATATGGGTCGCGCTCTGTTCGTTTCTACAGGTGACCATGTTGATGCCGTTTGTTCGCGTAATCGCATCCACAATGGGCATGTTATGGATCGAGACGATCCCAAAGACATGATGAACCCCCGCTGTCTTGAGGGTATTCGCGACGATTTCTGCTCCCGTCATTCGTGCCATGGTATCTCCTGATTGCTTGTGTACTTATTCTTCGTTTCAGCCCAAGACACTTAGGCCCCGACAAGTTCTGCCCCGTTATCGACCTTGAAACGCGGCAGAACGCTTTTCCATGAAGGCAGCGACGCCTTCCTTGTGATCTTCAGTTTGCGCGCATCGCAGATGGGACATAGCTTCCTTGTCGAGCATCGTCTTGAAATCCACATGAGACGATTGATTGAGGTTCTCTTTCATCCATCGGTAACTAACGAGAGGGCCGTTGGCGATGCGCTCCGCCACCTCTCTCACATGAGCCATGAAATTCTCAGCGGGCAGAATTCGATTGATCAAACCGATCCGCAACGCTTCCTCGGCTTCAAGAATGTCGGTCAGAAAAAACAGCTCTTTGGCTTTAGATTCACCCAGCAAACGATTCATCTGCCAGGTGGTACCAAAATCCCCACCCAGCCCCACATTGGCGAAAGCAGTGCCAAACTTGCCTTTTTCCGATGCCAAACGCAGGTCACAAGAAGCGGCAAGACCCAAACCAGCTCCCATGGCATGCCCGTTCACGGCAGCGATCGTGACCTTGGGTATCGAGTGCAACAATAGCGGGAGTTCATGACGACCGCGCTGATGCTCGACGTTTTCCTCGTACGTGCGTGGTGGTTGGTCGCTTGCACCTCCCATATTGGAAACATCCCCACCGGCACAGAACGCACGCCCCGCACCTGTCAGAACGACACAACCCACCTCCGGATTGCTGGCTGCATCGCGCAGTCGTTCGACGGCGAATGGCGTCATGGTGTCGCCGATTGGATTCAATTTTTCAGGCTTATTAAGTGTGATCGTCAATACTTTATTGGTGAGGTCAAAAAGAATATCTTCGCTGGATTCGGTCATGGGTGGCTCTTGAACAAGTTGCTCTGACGTTGTGATCCGGCATCGTACCTCAGATTCATCATCTTGTGTGACCACCAACCTGAAGGGGTGTATTCGCCGGCACCAAAAGCTCAGATTCTTTGTGCTACCTGCATGCAGGCAGGGTACGATAGTGCTTATTTTTCAGGGTATATGAGAGCTTCATCATGCAACGTATTTCACGACGAACCGTGTTGAAAGGTGGTCTTGCTATGGCTGCTGCGTTCACCACTCACGGCTGTGCAACCACGAGCGGTGGACGTGATCTCATCGGTTTTCGTCCCGTGCCAAAACCCACGATTCCCGCACGTATGCCTATTATCTCGCCCGACTACGAATATCAGACCCTGATTCCCTGGGGTACACCACTTGCACCGAATGGTCCTCCTTACAACTACCCACCGACGGCGGCAGACCAAGCGCTACAGGTTGGTATCGGTCACGATGGGATGGCTTTTTTTTCTAGCTCGGAAGATGGTAAACAGGGGCTGCTCGCCATCAATCACGAGTTTGGTAGGAACCGCCATTTACTGGGTCTCGACGCGCCTACTACTCTCGCGCAAGTGCGAACCTCCCAGCACGCACACGGCGCGAGTATTATTGCGATCAAGAAAACAGGTGACCGTTGGGAGAGTATCGCGAGTCCAGCCAACCGTCGTATCCATGCAAACACGCCCATGTCGTTCAGCGGACCAGTCGCCGGACACGCCCTACTGAAGAACCAGGCAGACAACACACCAAAGGGAACCTTCGCCAATTGTTCAAACGGCCGCACACCGTGGGGAACCTACTTGACCTGCGAGGAGAACTTCAATCTCTACTTCAGTACCTCTAGCTCATTCGAGCCTGATGCGGTTCAGGCTCGATACGGTCTTTCTGCACGAGGCGCGGGTTACGACTGGCACAAACACGACCCGCGGTTTGACCTTAACAACCCAGCATTTAAAAACGAAAACCATAGATTCGGTTGGGTAGTCGAGATCGATCCAAACGACCACTCATCTAATCCCATTAAACGAACCGCCCTCGGCCGATTCAAACATGAAGGCGCTGCAGTCGCAGAAGGGCGAGATGGCCGAATTGTGACGTACATGGGCGATGATCAGAGATTCGAATTCATCTATAAATTTGTTTCAAAGGACAACTGGCAGAAGATGAGAGCAAATGGCCAAAGTCCGTTCGATGATGGGACACTCTATGTTGCACGATTCGATGATGGTGGTTCTGGCGAGTGGATACCCTTGACAATGTCCGACCCTCGGCTAAAGGCGCGGTTTTCTGATCAGGCAGAGATTTTGACCTTCGCGCGTATCGCGGGCACCATTGTTGGTGCTACCCCAATGGACCGATCTGAATGGACGTCAGTCGCTCCGAATGGCTGGGTTTATTGCACATTGACCAATAACTCGCGTCGAGAGACAACGAATGCTGCAAATCCAGTGGCCCCCAACCGAAATGGTCATATCATTCGTTGGCGGGACTCGGACGATCATCTCGGTACAAGTTTCCGGTGGGATATCTTTTTGGTCGCAGATAACCACTATGAGTCGGAGGAAGGTTTTGGTAGTCCTGATGGACTGTGGGCAGATCCGGACGGCCGCGTGTTCATCATGACTGATGGCAAACAACCAAATGGAATGAACAACCAGCTGCTAGTTGCTGATTCAATGACCGGAAAAATCGCTCGTCTATTGATTGGTGTACCCGCTTGCGAGGTAACGGGGCTTACCACAACACCTGATCGCACGACATTGTTCGTGAACATACAACACCCAGGCTATGGAGACCCGATGCTGACTAATTTTCCCGCGCCAAGTGACGGTGTCACTGTGCCGCGTGATTGTACCCTTGCTATCAGACGAAAAGACGGCGGCATCGTCGGCTCCTGACTCATACAGACCGATGGTTTCTTTTTTCTGGAACTGACGAAACTTTATAACTATAACAGTGCATCTAGAGTCAGATTCGTGGACTCGATTATGCGTTGCTCACGTGGACGCAAATCGGGCTCGAATGCTTTTCCGGTTAAATGCTGTAAACCCTGAATGTACCGTACCGCAATCTCATTGGCCTGCTTGGATGAGAATTGCTGATCTTTTTCCTTTACCATGCCACGCGCGAATTCCTTCGAGAATGACACAGGCTTTCCATCGCGTGTCATCACGTCACCGTTCGAATCTACGCGCCAGAATCGTGATGAGTCCATCGTATAAAGTTCGTCTGCCGCAACAACCTGACCTGCTGTATTGACCCCGTGTTCTGTTTTGGTATCGACCAGAATCATGCCCTTCAGCCAAAGATACTGCGAAACGATGCCGTACGCCATTAAAGAGGCATTTCGCATCTGCATATATTGTCCTTCCGTGCAAGCGCCGCACCGAATCAGGTAGTCCATATCGGTTGTTCGATCCACTTTTTCTTTCGTGCTTGGAGTATCAATCAGATAGGGCAATCGTCCATTGGGTACTAGACTCTTAACATCGAGCTGATGTCCTGCATAGTACATCGTGTTCTGCCCCTCTTCCTTCGCGATCAACCAGTGTTGGTATAGTGAGGTTGATGTTGAGCTTTCGGCCATGAATAGACGCAGTACGTTTTCGACCGGTAACAGATTGAGATTTTCAGCAGGTATCACGGTGGACGCCGGCGATAGCCCCTCGACCTCAAACTGCGAAGATCCGAGTACCGGTTTTACCAGCTGAAGCATGTGGTCGTGGTTGAACGCAAGCACCTGATCCTTGAACGGTATTTCGCCCCGATTGATGTCATGAGTGGATATGCGATTATTACGAAACATAAGCCGAATCGGCTTCTCTTCCCGAGTGTTGAGCTCATCGCCGAACACCGAATCGGAAACCTTACCTTCAAGTACCGTACACCCGGACAGACGCGGTAATTCTCCATCCTCTATTAGTTGTTTGATTGTCCGACCTTCGTTAACGGTGAGGCCATGGGTATTGACCAAATCGCGGATCGCTTGTTCGCTCAACATCTTTCGAACTTCTTCATGTCTGCAGCTCTAAAAGCCACGGAGAATAATCATTCCCCCGCGTGTTTTCGATGCGAAAAGATTAATTTTTCGAAGATGAGGTGATTCACATT